>Ga0272445_1001090_pt1 | contig 22324 bp, 17 predicted proteins | sample YNPCB0031_FD_194404 | JGI IMG/M metagenome (GOLD analysis project Ga0272445, IMG submission 194404) | Hot spring sediment microbial communities from Yellowstone National Park, WY, United States - YNP-CB-003-1 | ecosystem: Environmental > Aquatic > Thermal springs > Hot (42-90C) > Sediment... | reverse complement strand
CCCTAAAGTTGTAGAGGTCATGCCGCCTTTCTTATCCTCTCTTCCTCGAGCTTTGCCTCAAACTCCTCTGGACTCATGTATCCAAGTTGTGAGTGCACATAGAGCTTGTTATAGTCTTCTTGTATCTACCTGCCTATCTTTTCCTTTGCCTCCTCAAAGGAAGCAAATTCATTGAGCCAGATAATCTCCTCCTTTATCGTCCTCATTACCCTACTAACACCCCAAAAAAATCTCCTGATTTTTTGGGGACCCCGATTTTGCTTCTGCATTGCCTTTTGGATTGTCATAACTTGTGAATATCTGCTCTATACCAAGTGTTGCCATATCCTTCATAAATGAGGTCGCTGTAGGCTGACTCCCGTTGTCACTTATAAGCTTAAGCCCACTGCCCCTCACACCTCCAGGAAATTCCCTCTGTATTGCCATATCTAATGCCTCTTTCCATTCAGCTGCCCTGCTTCTTAATGAAATATTCCAGCCAACTATCTTCTTCGTATACCAGTCAAGCACTATCACCAGATATATCCAGCCAATGGAGGAGATTAGGAATTTCGTCATGTCTATACCCCAATACTGCCTCGGTCTCTCAGCCTTCGGTTTGCTCCTCTCAGGTGCCCTCTTTGCCTTATGAATTGTCTGTGTTGCAGTCAATCCATGCTCCTTCATCAGTCTCTGAACCCTCTTGTGATTAACTCTTATGCCTTCCCTGTGATTGAGCCAGGCTGTTACCCTCCTGTATCCCCAAAATGGATGTTCTGTCTTTATCTCCTTTATCCTCCTTAGAAGTTCACAGTCCTTGATGTCTCCTTCTGCCCACTCAATAACCCTTACTTCTTTCGCTGAATAATAACCGCTCCTCGATATCCCTAAGGCACTACAGGCATCCTTAATCGTGTATCCAGCTTTTCTGAGCATCTCCACTGCCTCTATCTTGTTCCCAATAGCTCCTCTGTTTTTTTTAAAATCTCTATCTGTATAGCCTGCTTGCCTATAATCTTCTGAAGTCTCTCTATCTCTGCCTTGTAGTGGTTATCATCAGATGAGCCATTGATAAGTCCTTTCTTACCTGCCTCAAGAAATTTATCCCTCCAACGGTAATACAGAGTCTGGCTGATCTTGTGCTCCCTGCATATATCAGCAACAGACCTCTTCTCCTTTAGCCCCTCAAGGACTATTGCTAATTTCTCCTCTGCGGTCCATTTCCTTTGCTTCATCTCTATACCTCCAGTTTAAAGGTTTACTCTGCTTATGCAGAGAGTTTAACCTCTACACCTTTGGCGTGTCCAGTCCTCATAGGGTTCAGTATAGCCCTTTACTTCATGAACAAAAATGAATTATTGAAATTGCTCATTGAAATAATATCTAACAGAAACCTTCTCACGCGTATTGGTCAAGATATGAGGGAGATTGCTTTTCAGCAATATACCTGGGAAAATGTCGCAAGACAGTATAGTGCGATACTTTGATTTTATAATCTGCTAAGTGCTATGTGCTCGGCCAATTAAACAAATTCACTATTATCTTCCTGAACCAGAAGGCCCTTGAATTTATATGAAAGGTTCCTGGTTTAATTAAATGAGTTCTATAAGGCTTTTCCTGAAAAAGCAGGTATGACCTGATAAAAATAAATTTTAATACCCCCCCCAGCCCTCCTGACAAAGTGTGGTAATATATGAATGTTCGGGAACCATAATAGGTAAGTTTTTCCAAAAACCTGAATAAGGGTGGCATGGCTGGCTTTGAGGCAAAAATTCACGGGTCCTGGCAAAGAGGGGGCTGTCCTGAAGACAGCCACAGCAGATAAATAATAAAAAATGAGGAATGAAGAGGTAATGAAGCCATTGATTTTAAAACAAGGTAGTTTAAATCTTGCCGAGAAGCCAGTTATGCCATGCTCTCCTGGAAAAACTAAACTGTTACTTTTACCCCTTAGAGAATAGGGATTCTTCGTGCAATAGGTCAAGGTAAGGGTAAAATAGCAGTAAGGGATTAAGTGTAAGATGAAAAAAGCCTTTGTATTATCCTTTTTAGTATCAATAATAGTTTTCTCTCTCCGCATATCTGGAGGATTTGAGCAGTTAGAGCTCCTTCTTACTGACCTCAGGGTAAAGGCAGTCCGAAAGACAGTAAAGCCACCAGAAGAGGTCTCTATTATCCTTATAGATGAGGCCTCTTTAAAACTTATGAATAATATCGTGGGAAGATGGCCCTGGCCAAGGTCTATCCATGGGAGTGTTATCGAGTTTTTAAGACTTGGTGGAGCAAAGGCTATTGTTTATGATGTCCTCTTTACTGAGAATGAAAGGCTCTGGGGCCTTCCCTCCAATAAATTGTCTCCAGGTGATAGTGCCCTTGTTGAAGAGACAGCCATAGCTGGAAATGTCTATCATGCAGTCCAAATATTCAGGGACATACCTGATGAATGGAATAAAGACCTTCTTGATAAACCCCTCCCTCAGGACTTTCAGGAGAGGTTTTCTCTGAAAGCCCTAAATCTCCAGAAGGGCAGTGCAGAGGGTAATAATTATGCCCTTCCCTTTAAAGAGCTTTATCTTTCAGCTAAGGGTATTGGAGTTGTGGAATTTTCACCTGACAATGATGGTATCTACAGAAGAACAGAGCTTATAAAATGTTATCATGGTGCCTGCTTCCCTGTCCTCGGTCTTTCCCCTTTCCTTAATGACTTTGCTCTTGAGTTTGTAAATGAAAAGAATGGAGCCCTTGAGCTTCATCTGAAATACAGAGATGGCAGGGAAACCCTTCTGACTATTCCATATTACAAAGGGAAATACCTTATAAACCTCTACGGTGGATTTGAGGCCTATTCTATGAGTGGAGTTCTTGCCTCTATCCAGAAGATAAAGAAGGGAGAGGTGGAGAACCTACCAGTAAATCCTGAAGAATTCAAAGACAAAGTAGTCTTTATTGGTGCCAGTGCTGTTGGCGTTGAGGACTTAAAGCCAACCTCTCTTGCTCCAAGGACACCAGGGGTGATACTCCATGCATCCCTTTATGGAAATATGATTAAAAGGGACTTTATCAGGACAGTGCCTGAGACAATTACACCCCTTTTTGTATTCCTTATCTCTTATCTAACAGCCTTATTGATATTTTCTCTAAAGAGATTCCACAGGAAAATTATCTTATCAGCCCTTCCATTACTCTCCTTTGCCTTTTTCTCTTTTCTGTTTTTTAAGCTTAATATCCTCATAGAGGTTTCTCCACCCCTTTCAGGTGGTCTTTTAACATACCTCGGTGGATTTGCCTATCTAAGCCTTACAGAAGAGAAGGAGAAGAGGAGAATAAGAAATATGTTCAGCAGATATGTATCTACTGCGGTGCTTTCTGATATAGAGACAAGGAAGGAAGACCTTGTCCTTTCCGAGGTCGGAAGGAGGATGGAACTCACTATATTCTTTTCTGACCTGAGAGGTTTTACCTCCCTTTCTGAGTCTTTACCTGCTGAGAGGGTTGTGGAGGTGCTGAACTGTTATTTCACTAAGGCTGTAGATATAATCTTCAAGCATAATGGAACCCTTGATAAATTTATGGGTGATGCCATTATGGCCTTCTGGGGTGCTCCTGCTATAATTGAGAACCATGCCCTTGAGGCAGTCCTTACAGCCCTCGAGATACAGAAAAGCCTTCCCGAAATTAATGCTGAACTCATAAGAAGAGGTTTGCCTCAGTTAAAGGCAGGGATTGGCATAAATACCGGGGAGGTAGTCCTTGGAAATATTGGTTCACCTCAGAGACTTGACTATACAGTGATAGGTGATAATGTAAACCTTGCCTCAAGGCTCGAGGGCCTTACGAGATTTTATGGTGTCTCTGTATTAGTATCAGAAAAGACATATAAAGAGATAAACAATAGGGTCCCAGCAAGGATTATAGACATTGTGAGGGTAAAAGGCAAGGCTGAGCCAGTGAGGATTTATGAGCCCTTTGAGGATGTGAAAATTACCTTGCTTTTTGATGAGGCCTTTAATTATTATGTAAGCAGGAAGTGGCAGGAGGCGTTGAAATTGTATAAGGAAATATCAAGGCTTCTTCCTTATGACCAGGTAGCACAAATCTTTATTAAAAGAGCAGAACTGCTTCTTCAAGAACCCCCTGCTGAGTGGAGTGGGATATGGGAGTTTAAAGAGAAATAGGACTTGTGTCTGATTTTTGAAAGGACCGCCATGTTAGACTCCTTCAAAAAACCGGTAATAGATAAGTTTTTCTAAAAAACTGAATAAGGATGGCGTGGCTGGCTTTGAGGCAAAATTTTACGGGTCATGGTAGGGAGTGGGTGTCTGAAGACAGCCACGGCTGATAAGTTAATGATGAGGAATGAAGACATAATGAAGCTTTCAGCTCTGAAACAAGGTAGTTTAAATCTTGCCGTGAAGACAGCCATGGTGTACCCTTCTTGGAAAACTAAACTCTTACAAAAAAACTGTTTCAAAGCAGGAGGTGTAAAATGTTTTTAAGGATAGCCATAATATTGCTTCTGGTTTTAACCCCTCTCTCAAGTTTTGGGGCTCACCTCTATGTCCAGAGCATAAAGGCACCTCTCCTTTCTGAACCGAGGTTAGGAGCACCCCAGATTGCTGAACCTCAAAGAGGTGAGGTTCTTGAGGTTATCGAGAAGAAGGATAACTGGTATCTCGTAAAATACAAAGAATTAAAAGGCTGGGTATCGCGGCTCCTTGTTGACATTAAACCCCCAAAGGAGAAGGTCTCTGTCCTCGAGGAGACAGGCCAGAAACTCGAGGAAGGGGCAAGAAAGAGGGCCTCTGCCTATGTGACTGCTGCTTCTGCAAGGGGATTAATGGAGGAAAGGTCAAGGCTGAGTGATCGATACAGGGTTAATTTCGAGGACCTTGAATGGATAGAGGCTATAAAGATAAGTGATTTAGAAGCCAGTAGATTTCTGGAGGAGGGTTTAAGGAAATGAAGGGCCTGTTACTCCTTTCTTCCATAATATTGCTTCTTTTTTTTGCGAGCCTTTCTCATGCCAGTGACTTCAGGAGGAGGGCTTCTCAGCCATTAGAAGAAGAGCTATATAAAACAGAGGAGGACATAAAGGCAGAGATAATCTTTGGCAGGTCCCTTTCAGCAAGGATCCTTGGAAGATACCCCATTATCAAGGATAAAAGGCTAACAGAATATATTACCCTTATTGGCAAGGCCATTGCCCAATATGCGGGAAGGCCTGAGATAGAGTTTCACTTCGGAATCCTCGACACAGATACCATTAATGCCTTTTCAACACCAGGAGGCTATATATTTATTACAAAAGGAGCCCTTAAGTTTGCAGAAGATGAGGCTGAGCTTGCAGGCGTCCTCGGTCATGAGATAGCCCATGTAGTGGAGAGGCATATTGTCAAGGAGATAAATCTGAGGGCACCTGATGAAAGTCCCTTAACAGGTTTTGCAAGCCTCATAGCTGGAGCAACGGGCACAGCAGAGGCGGTCTTTACAGCCTTTGTTGACAGGGCTTATGAGATCCTTTTTGAAAGGGGCTACAAGATAGAGGATGAGTTGAGCTCTGATAGACTTTCAACAGGTCTTTTAAAACTCTCTGGATACGACCCAGAAGGTCTCATGCGATTCCTGAAAAGGCTTAATGATAAGGGTATGGTAAAGGAGATTAAAGGGACTCACCCAGGCATTGAAGAAAGGCTCAAGAGCCTCCAGAGATTTATGGAGGAAAACCACCTCTCAGGTGAGGAAAAGAATAGAGGAAAGGAGAGATTTTATGAAAAGACAGGCAGGAATTAGGTTTATTTTTTTTCTTGGCATTTCTTTTCTTCTCTTTTATCAGAAGACCTCCTTTGCTGACGAATACCACTATGTTAATTCCCTTGTCGGTGAAAGGGCTTCAGGCATTGGTGGTGCTTATACTGCGGTCTCTGATGACCCATCGGGCTGTTACTATAATCCCGCAGGTATTGTCTTTGCGCAGGGAAGGAGGCTTTCTATAAGTGTAAATGCCTATAATGTTTCTACCAAGACCTACAAAGACGCCCTTCATAAGACAACAGGTGAGGGTGAAGACTGGGAGCTCAAATCCTCCCAGCTACTGCCTAATTTCTTTGGTGTGATTCATCAACTCGGACCTGGTAAGATAGGATTCTCCTATGCAGTAGTTGATTCATACCTCAGGGATCAGGAGCAGGTTTTTTATAATATAAGGTCCAATATCCCTGGTGTATCCATCGATAGATATGTCCTTAATATTGATGATGAAGACAAGGTTTATAACCTCGGTCCTTCCTATGGAATTAAACTGAGGGATAATCTCTCAACAGGCATAACCCTCTATCTCCACTACAGAGACGGAAAGATAATAAGAAACCATCTCCTTAACTTAAGCAATGGTGAATTCGACTGGGAAAATTATTACCTCTCCTGGACAGAATACGGTATAAAACCTGTAATAGGTTTTATGTGGGAGCCCTTTGATAAGGTCTCCTTAGGCATAACCTTTTCAAGAACCTTTATCTTTGACTCAGAGACAAGGGCTCAGGCTACTGTGAGGGGACCTGGAAGCCGTGGCTATGGAGTTAATGATGTGGATTTTAATGTCATAAAGTCTTCAGAAAAGAGGAAATTCCCTTATGTAACAACTGCTGGTATTGCCTATTTCCCTTCACCTTCTTTACTTCTTTCTGCAGACCTTTCTTACTACACAGATGTAGAAGACAGGAAGGCTGTTTTAAATGGTGCTATGGGAATAGAATATTACCTGAGCCCAACCATTGCCTTAAGGGCTGGTGGTTTTACAGATATGGCAAATACGGAGAAGTTAAAGTCTGGCCTTACTGACCAGCCTGAACATATAAACATCTTTGTTGGCACCCTGAGTATCACCTATTTTACAAAGAATTCATCCCTTACCCTTGGAGGTGTTTACTCCTATGGTTCTGGCAAGGCACAGGTAATATCTGGTAGCACTGCTCAGCAGGATGCTACCTTGAGCTCTTTGACCATTTATATAGGAGCAGGTTATTCTTATTAAAAAGGAGGTTTTACCTCCTTACCATGAAAAAAGAAGGAGGTTTAAACTATGAGTAGGAAAAAGGCCTTCAATCTTTTGAGTCTCTGCCTTCTGGCAGTCCTTTTTTACTCCTGTGGCAGTAATGCCTTCAAGGGCATAGCTGACGACTCCTCCCAGGAAGCCTGCAGGTACGAGGTCACAAAAAACCTTGACAGCGGTAACTGGGATGCGGTGCTTAACTCTTCCTGTGCTGACTCAATGCAGAAAGGTGCAGCCTATTTTGGACGGGCAGGATTTGATATAAAAGATGTTATAAACAGGCTGAGTGAGGCATCAGGTGAAGAAAAGGACCTTAACATCTACCTCAAGGCCCTTGTGCCAAAGGTAAATGAGCAAACCCTTAATGACCTTTCAATGGCAAAGAGTGAATATGATAAAGTACCTCCAGAAGACCCTCATTACAAGGATGCCCAGTTCTATATATCCCTTGTTGATACCTCTAATTCCCTCTCTTTAATGAAGATTGTGATAGACAGTGATGGAGATGGAGCCATATCAAATTGCGATATTAATGGCAATACCGTGCCTGATGATGCGGATGCCACTGCCTGCGCATTAATGGCAAGCGTAGGATTTAATGAAAACTCTAATCCGAACCAATCATGTGGGACATACGCAACAGCCTCTATTGAAGGTCAAGATATATCTTTTGAGGGGAAAAATGGTACATATAGAGGTATGAAGGTAAATATAACAGGAAGTCCAACTTCGGAATGTCCAGCGTCCTATGACAAACTATTGTATAAGGATGAGAATGGCAAATACTGGGTAGCTACAACCTCTGGAACATGCACTGCATCTGACGGCTATAATTGGCCCTGTCCCATTGAACAGAATGGGGAGCCTCTTGACCTTGTAAGGGCCATAGATCAGAGTATTGACGGTGCCCTTAATTCCCTCGGCAATGCCCTTCCATCTGGTGTGCAAGAGGATGTGACTCAGGCAATTAAGGAGATACGCCAGAATGCCTGCGGAGGAGATACATGTACTTCTGAGGAGATTTCAAATTATATCCAAAAATATCTATCTACTCAGCAATAGGAGGCTACCATGAAGAGAATCCTTATAATATCAATATTCCTTTTCTCCTTCCTTTCTCTGAGCTATGCTCAGGAGCCAACAATAAGGCAGTATCCTTATCTTTACAAATCACCAAGGGCAATGGGTATGGGTGGTGCCTATGTGGCTGTTGGTGGCAGGACAGATACCTTGTTTTATAATCCTGCAGGTCTGAGCACTATGCCTGAAAAGAACTGGGAGGTGAACCTCTTTGGTATTTCAGCAGAGGTTGGCAAGAATGTAGTTGACTTTGTTAAGGATATGAAAGATGCCTTCGACACTGGTGACCTCGACAATGATGGTGATAAAGGTGATGACCAGCTAAGGGCAGTGAATGATGTCCTTGCAAAATACAGAGGCAAAAACCTCCACCTCGGTATTGCAGACTGGTCCTCTATTGGAAGGAATCAGGGTAGCTGGGCCTTCGCTGTTGGAGGTGTTGGCTCCCTCAGGCTTGATGCCATGACCCATCAGGGATTTGGCTCTGAGGGACTTCTTGAGATAAATGCTGATGCTACTGGTGGAGGTGTAATGGCCTTGAGTATAAGGTTTACGGATAACCTTTATGGTGGCATAGGCATAAAGGCCCTTCACAGGGAGTCCCTTGTTCATAATTTTACAGCAAGAGAGCTTGTGGAAAAACAGGACAACCTTGACAATTACATAACAGACGAGCTGAGAAAAAACGGAAATGCTGTTGGTTTTGATGCAGGCCTTATCTATAAATTTGCAGAGAATTCCTGGCTTAAGCCAAGGGCAGGCCTTTCAGTAATGAACATAGGAGACCTCAAGTTTGGCGATGCGGGAAAGCTCCCAATGACAGTAAACTTAGGAGTAGCTATTAACCCTGAGATACCAGTCTTTGACTCCCTTATTGTAGGGCTTGACTATGTTGACCTCTTTAATAACTACGAAGAAGACAAGGACATAGGCAAAAGGCTCAGGTTTGGTGGAGAGCTTTATCTTATAGACAGGAAACTTCTGTCTCTGGGTCTCAGGGCAGGCCTTTATCAGGGATATCCGACCTTTGGTGCAGACCTGAGATTCTTGTTGTTCACTCTCTCCTATGTGACCTATGCAGAGGAGGTTGGTGCCTATGCAGGACAGGACGAAGACAGAAGACACCTGGTCTTTCTTAACATCGGCTGGTAGTTGGGTAATTTTCACTTGACAGCCTTTGTAAGGAGTGATAGACTTAGTATGAATGAGGTAGAGGAGAAGAAGATAGAGGTTCAGAGGATAGACCCTCTCTATTTTGTAGTGAGGGAGCTCGACAGCCTGAAGGTCACTACAAAGGATGAGTTCAATAAGGTCTACAAGGAGTTTGACAAGGTCTATACCACTATAGAGAAGTTCAGGTTAGAGACAAAGGATGAGTTCAACAAGGTCTATAAGGAATTTGACAAGGTCTATACCTCTATAGAAAACCTGAAGGCAAGCACAAAGGAAGAGTCTAAAGAGGAATTTGGCAAGGTCTATAACGAATTTGACAAGGTTTATAAGGAATTTGACAAGGTCTATGAGGAATTCGACAAGGTTTATAAGGAATTCGACAAGGTCTATAAGGAATTCGATAAGGTCTATAAGGAACTCGACAAGGTCTATAAGAGATTTGATATGGTTGATGATAGATTTAACAAGATTGAAGAAAGGTTTGACAAGATTGAAGAGAGGTTTAACAGAATAGATGACAGGTTTAACAGGGTAGATGACAGGCTCCATGATCTCAAGGTCTTTACAGTGAGGCTTGTCTTTGCCATGGCAGGCCTGATAATTGCGGGAGTAGGGATACTATTTCGGCTCTTGAGGTAGGAGGTTTTAAAAATCATGAAGGTTTTACCTTCTTAAAACAAAACCCTTAAGGGAGGAAAAGATGAGACAGAGATCAAAGCTATTGATATTATTTATTGCCCTCCTGAGTATTGTTTCCCTTGCCTTAACAGGCTGTGGCGGAGGAGGCGGAGGTGGTGGAGCACCTTCACAACCACCTTCTCCACCTTCACAACCACCTTCTCCAGGTCCTGCAAAGCAGAGCACAACAGTAAGCGGTTCAGTGCTGGGTCTTAGTAGTCTTGTAAGTTCTGGTAGCTCGAAAAGTTCAACTTCTCAAGAAAAAGAAGTACCCCTTGCTAATGCAATAGTAGAAATAGGGGCTTATGATAAGGATGGCAAAGAAACGGGAAAAGCAACAACTACCACTCTATCTACAGGGACTTTCAATGCAAAGTTAGACTTAAGCACAGGTGGAGGTTATGTAGTAATTACAGTAAAGAGGGAGGGTTTTGCTGATTACAGCAAGCGTATAGACTTTGAAAAACCTTCTGATATAAATCTGAGGGCAGTACTTGAGCAGGTGGCTACAGCTATCGCAAGCCGAAGTGACGCTGTTTTCACTGCATCCACAGGCGAAAAAGTTATAAAATTTGGGCTCTTTAAGACTGCAAAGGGTCAGAAGGTTGTAAAGGTCGGTAAGGATGTAGAAATAAGAAAACAAGAAGGTGAACAGCCAACTCTTGAAATTACCATCCCTGCTGATTCAATACCTCCTGATGTAAATACCCTCGTTGCAAAACTTCAGACATTTAACCCAGTAGAAGATGCAAATAAGTTTCCTGGTCAGTACAGAGATAAAAAGGGAAATACCCTCGTCTCCCTCGGTTTTGACTACATCAATATTACTGATGACAGGGGTCAAAACCTTGGTGCTTTAACTACTCAAGCTATAAGACAGGGAAAGCTTAAAAAGGCACAAACAAGCTTCACAACCATAAAGAGGTGGATCAATAGTAATAGCTGTAATAACCTCCTTAAAGATTACTGCACTGGTGCAACCACAGATGACCCCTTGTGTAATAATTTGATTCAAGACGACAAGAATGGCTTTAACCTTCCGATTTATACCTATGATCCATATACAGGCTTATGGGAGATGCTGGGTATAGGAACACTTTTAGATACGAACGATAATGTTCTGATTATATCTACTGACCTTACAGACGATGGCAAGATAAACGAGAAAGACTATCAGAAATGGTGTAGCGATAACAATGGTGCTTACACAAGAATCCTTGTGTCAAATGAAAACTTTATTGCCAACTATTGGAACCTTGACTACCCATTGATATTCGAGAAGCCCAAGGAGTTGTGTATCATAAAGACATTTAAGGATGATGCTGGCAACCCAATAGAAGGGCTCTGGACATACCTGTATGATGATGATTCAACATGGTCATTTAGCAGTGCCTGGGGAAGCACAGATTCAGATGGCAAGGTAAAACTGAGCACTGTCCTGACAGACAGCACAGATACTGACAGGGATGCAAAAATCAGTTTCTCCAACCCATTTGACTGGTCATGGCAGGAAGAAACTGTTACCCTCGGAGAATCACCGAACTGCACCCAGACGACCACTACCATCACAAAGCCCAAGATGTGCAAGGTAGAAGGTTATGTGAAGGATGAGCAAAACAATGGTGTTGCTAACCAGTATGTCTATGCCTATGGTGTAAGCACATGGGATTACAGATATGCCTACACTGACAGTAATGGTAAATTTTCAATGGATGTAAAGTGTTCAACTGACTATAACCTTTACACAGGCTGGAGCTGGGAGGTATCAAGGGTATTTAATGTCAATAACACTCTCGACTCGAATAATGAGTCTTCCGATGATGGTAATAAGGTTACCTTAAAGGATATTGTCCTCCAGAACCAGGCTCCTTATGTCTATGGCTGGCTAAGCTCCACCTCTATCTATACTGGTAATCAAATCACAGCCTACATCTATGGTTGGGATAATGAGTGCGATACACCGATGAACTGGGAGATAACAGGTGCTCCATCCAGTATAACTGGCACAGCCTCTGACTGTTGGTTCTACTTAGAAAAGAGCATTACCTTTAGTTCTGCTGGAACATACAACCTCACCCTGAGCGTTAAAGACTCAAAAGGAAAGATAGGCACTGCATACCTCGGGACAGTATATGTATCAGCGCAAGGCAACAGACCACCTGTAATCCAGTATGCCTATCCTGATAGGTACAGCACAGGGAAGAATACAACTGTGAATCTCTACGGAGGTGCCTATGACCTTGATGCAAATAATTTGAGCTGGAAATGGTATGCTAAGAAATGGAATGAGGATAATTATTCCGAGATTTCAGGTTGCTCAGGTTCAGGTAGTTCTTCTATATCTACTACATGCTCCTACACCACACCCGATGCAGACGGTACTGTAGATATAATGTTTGAGGTCTCTGATGGTACGGAGCGTGTTTCTCAAACATTCACTATCTCTGTTGGAAGCACAGGCAGTGTGGACATTATAATCCAGAAGAGGAAATGAACCAGAAACAAGGGCAGGCCAAAGCCCTGCCCTTGTTAAAGAAGGGAGGTGAGAAGACTTAATGCCTGTTAAGAGGAGAGTTTCTCCTCAAAAAATCAAAATTAAAGGAGGACAAGATGAAAAGGCTCTACTTATTCCTTACCCTGTTTCTTCTTCCATTATTAGCCCTTTATGGGTGTAGTGGAAGTAGCTCGGGTCTTTCAACAAGCACAGGTAGCACAGGCACAGATGGTGGCTCAGTAGCAAAGACAGGTACCCTTGTAGTCTCTGCAAAGTTCCCCCAGAACGGTCAGAAGGGAGAGATAGGAACCGCCCTGATTGACCAGAATACTGCACGGATAGATGTGTATGTTTATGCTGGCGGAAATTACTACTCCCTTGAGCTTACACCTTCAAGCCCTACTGGAAGGATTGCAAATATCCCTGTTGGTCCTGTAGACATTTACATTTACACATATGATTCTGCATGGAACATGCTCGATAATCTTAATGCTAAGGGTGAGATTGTTGAAGGCCAGAACAACCTTACCGCAACCCTCATAAGGGGTTCATGGCAGTTTGTTGATGCAAACGGAAACGCCACAACCATTACCCTTAACAAGACCCTCTCTACAGACACAACCACATTGAGTAGCTTCTCAGTAATACCGTACCCATATTATTATTCCAGCATGAAGAAGGCCTCCATAGACCTCAGCAAGTCCTTTGGTGAGTCAGAATATAACCTCCTCTGGAAGGGTTCAGGCTTTGACCTAACGCTTTGCGGTGCAACAGAAAGTTGCTGGGATGAGGGCCTCTCTTACTTCAATCAGTTTATAGGTCCATCTACCACTAATAATGCCGTTGACAGTCACTACCTTCCACTTCCACCAAACCCAGATTATCCACCCACACCTTATGATCCTACAAACAGGTCTGCCTTTATAGCAGGCATACAACCATCTGGAGACTTCATTCCCTCTGACCCGGATATCTTCAACTACTTTAACAGCAGGGTAACAGGTGCAAATACCATGGAAGGAACCATATTAGAGATCCTCACAAAGTCTGAGACAGGCACAGAGACCTGTTATGACATGTCAGGAAATCAGATAACCTGTCCATGGCAAGGTACTGCCTCAAAGGCAAAGAAGGCCCTTAATAAGGCAATCGTAAAGGCAATGTCCCAGAGGATCGGGAAGTCAGCAGCGAATGCACAGGGCTGTTTTATAGACCTTCAGGTGTCTGGCACTGATCAATGGGAGGATTGTGCTGACCTGAATAACGATGGGAAGTGGTGCTACACCTACCCTGATGACTGGTTTAAGGTTGTAGAACAGTGGCAATGGCAGGGTGATGCCTGCGTACATCCCTTTAAGGCAGTTGGAAGCCAGCTTCCAACTACTGACCTTAATCTCGTAATCCAGAAGAAAAAATAAAGCCTGATGAAAATATCCTTCAATACAGGGAGGGCTTAAGCCCTCCCCTTTTTTATCATACCTGAAGGACTGGTATGAGATACCTTAGAGGACAGAGGATTTTTCTTTCCTGCCTATTTCTCCTTTTCCTCCTCCTCAACACCTGTGGTGATTATAATGGAGATTACGGGCAGGGCAACAATACCAGTTTGTTTTCAGGGCTGGAGTACAGGGAGGGAGAGGTCCTTGTGAAATTCAGGTCTGGTGTGAGCAGTATAAAGGCTCAGTCCCTCCATATAGCAATTGGTGCTACCATGAAAAAGAGATTTACTAAATTCAATATTGAGCTTGTAAAACTTCCTCAGGGTGTTACTGTTGAGTCTGCCATTAGGGCTTACAGGGAAAGTCCTGATGTAGAGTATGTAGAACCAAACTATATTGTAAGAAAGGCAGAAACTAAACCTGATGACCCATTCTTTTACCTCCAGTGGGGTCTTCCAAAAATAGAGGCACCTAAGGCATGGGACCTCCATACTGGTAATGGGGGAATCGTGGTTGCTGTTATAGATACAGGCGTTGATTATAGCCATCCAGACCTTTCTGAGAATATCTGGGTTAATAGTGGTGAAACCTGTGGCGATGGTATTGATAATGATGGAAATGGATATATAGACGATTGCAAAGGCTGGAACTTTGCCTATAATAATAATGACCCCATGGATGATGATGTAGATGGTCATGGCACCCATGTGGCTGGTATAATCGGAGCAGTTGGGAATAATGGAACAGGTATAAGTGGCGTAAACTGGCATGTAAAGATAATGCCTTTGAAGTTTCTCGATTCACAGGGCAACGGCACTATAGCAGGTGTAATATCTGCTATTGAGTATGCCATAAAGATGGGGGCAAAGGTCATAAATGCAAGCTATACATATCCCCAGGCTTGTGTAAAGGTAAGCCCATCCATTTCTGAGAGGACTGCAATAGAGGAGGCTCGTAAAGCAGGTATCCTCTTTGTGGCAGCAGCAGGAAACTATGGATGCAATAATGACATAACCCCCTTTTATCCTGCAAGCCATCCCCTTGATAATATTATTTCTGTTTCAGCTTCAAATGAAAATGATAGCCTCACCTCCTGGTCTAATTATGGACCTGGCTCTGTCCATGTATCTGCCCCAGGGGAGAAGATTTATAGCACAATAAGGAGAGCCCTTGGGGAATATGGCTATATGTCGGGCACCTCTATGGCAACTCCTTTTGTAACAGGCCTTTCAGCCCTTATTGCCTCTTACCATCCATCCTATACCTATCAGGAAATAAAAAATGCGATTCTTGCATCTGTGGATCCTATCCCCTCTATGGACAATAAACTCATAACAGGTGGAAGGATAAATGCCTATAAAGCCCTCACAGTGAATCCTGACCAATATATTATCAGACCCTCAGGCCTTTCCCTCCAGGGTCTCTTATCATCCTCATCAGTAACACTTACCTGGAAGGACAATTCTTATAATGAGGATGGTTTTATCATAGAGAAAAAGGCAGGAGATTCAGGGAGCTATCAGGAGATAGCAAGGTTGTCTCCTAATACTACTACCTATACTGACACAGGGGTTCAGGAGGGGAGTAAGTTTTATTATCGTGTAAGGGCTTACAAAGGAGATAATTACTCTAATTACTCTAATGAGCTTCCTGTTACCATACCCCTCAATGGACCATCAGACCTTACAGCTACTGCTGTTTCGAGTTCAGAGATAAGACTTTCCTGGACTGATAATTCATCCCATGAATGGGGCTATAAGATAGAAAGAAGGACAGGCATTGCTGGAACATATACAGAGATTGCCACTGTTGGTGCTGATGTAAAGACCTATTCTGATATGAGTCTTCTATCAGGCACTACCTATTATTATCGAGTGAGGGCCTATAATGACCTTTCTTTTTCCCCTTATTCTAATGAGGCACAAGCCACAACTCCCCATGAATCTTCAGGAAACTCTCCTGAATTTTTAGGTGAGAGATGTTTTATTGCTACTGCTGTATACGGTAGTCCACTCCATCCCTATGTGAAGGTCCTCAGGGAATTCAGGGATAAATACCTAATGACAAACAGCCCTGGAAGGGCCTTTGTAAGGCTTTACTACAGATATTCACCACCTGTAGCAGAACTTATAAAAGAATATCCCTTCCTGAAATACCCTGTAAGGCTCCTTATTATTACCCTTGTATTCCTGATAAAATTCCCATGGATACTTTTGCTCCTTTTACCTTCTGGTATATTCATAGCCCTTAAGGTGCTCAGGGAATAGCTGGCTCATTTTCAATTGACATAATGGATTAATTTTTCTAAAATAAAGGCATTGCCTTACAGAATTTGAGGTAACTCCCAATTTAATTCCCCTCTTAAGGTAAGAGGGTAGAGGTTCTGGAGGTCTTTGCATGAAGGCAATCATACTTGCTGGTGGTAGTGGAACGAGGCTTTTCCCATTATCAAGGAAGAACCTGCCAAAACAGTTTCTCAAGATAGGAGAAGAGAAATCCTTATTTCAGAAAACTGTAGAAAGGGTTTTAAGGGCTATAAATAACACTCAGGACATACTGATAGTAACTAATAAAGAATACCTCTTTCATCTAAAAAGCCAGTTAAGGGAGATTGATATTCCTGAAGGTAACCTCCATATAATAACTGAACCAGTTGGAAGAAACACAGCCCCAGCAATAGCCCTTGCCCTTAGATATTTAACTGATAACATCGGAGCACCTCTTAAGGAAACCCTCTTTGTTACACCCTCTGACCATATAGTCTTTCCTGTAGATGAATTTGGAGGGCCTATCCACAAGGCGAGCCACTTAGCAGGGCTGGGCTATATAGTAACCTTTGGGATAAGACCCACAAAACCTGAGACAGGTTATGGTTACATAGAGGCAGGCGAGAATATAGAGGAGGGTTACAGGGTGAGGAGATTTCATGAAAAGCCCTCTTCTGAGAAGGCTATGGAGTATTTAAGAAAAGGCAATTTTTACTGGAATAGTGGCATGTTTGCCTTCAGCATAGAAACAGCCTTTGGAGAGTTTAAAAGGCATGCTGAGGACATATCCAGAATGATAGAACACAAGACCTATGCCCAGCTCCTTGAAGATTTTAGCAGTATGCCAGATATCTCCATAGACTATGCCATTATGGAAAAGACAGATAGGGCTGTTATGATACCATTGAACATAACCTGGTCTGATGTGGGCTCCTGGGACAGCCTATACGAGATACTACCAAGGGATGGAAACAACAATGTGAAGATAGGAAATGTAATAGACATAGATACCAGAAACACCATGATAATTGCAAACAAGAGATTAATATCAACCATCGGCATTGAGGACCTGATAATTGTAGAGACCGATGATGTGACCCTGATAACAAAACAAGGAGAAGGCCAGCGGGTAAGGGAGGTTGTAAGGAGGCTAAAAGAAAGCAAGGAGATGAGCCACCTTGCTGACCTCCACACAACTGTTTATCGACCCTGGGGAAGCTATACAGAGCTCGAAAAGGGAGAGAGGTATAAAATTAAGAGGATAACGGTCTATCCAGGGGAGTCTTTAAGCCTCCAGATGCACCACCATAGAAGCGAGCACTGGATAGTGGTGAAAGGGACAGCAAAGGTAGTTTTAGAAGATGGTAAAGAGACAAAGGAGCATTATGTTCATGAGAATGAGAGTATCTATGTGCCAAAGACAACAAGGCACAGGCTTATGAATCCTGGCAAAATCCCCCTTGAGCTGATAGAGGTTCAGGTTGGCGAATATGTGGAGGAGGATGATATTGTAAGGTTCGATGATGTATACGGAAGATGCTGACAGGGCTTAAAGAATTAAGTATTACCGACCTTGTGACCGGAGTTAGTTTTATGAGATATTTTTAATTACTTCTATAATTTTTTTTGCAGATCTTTCCCAGCTAAATCTTTTTATATTTTCAAACCCCTTTTTAACTAAATCATTTCTCAGATTTTCATCACTTAAAACCTTCTCGATTCCTCTTGCAATATCCTCTACATCATAAGGATTTACATAATAAGCGGCATCCCCGCAAACTTCCGGCAAACTTGCTGCCTTTGAAACCACACAAGGACACCCCGAAGCCATCGCCTCAAGCGGTGGAATTCCAAAACCTTCAAAAAATGACGGGAAAACAAATAAACTTGCCTTGTTATAATACTCGACCAGTTTATCATCAGGTAAATATCCTGTAAAAACAATATCTTCTCTATTTTTTGATAACTCAAATATATTTGTCTTTGCAAATACTTTTTTATTATATCCGCCAACAAGAATAAGTTTATAGTCTAAAAATTTATTTTTGTTTTTCAAAAATATAAACGCTTTTATTAATCCTTCAAGATTTTTATGTGGTTGAAGTGATGCAACAGATAATATATAATTTTCTCTCTTTAAATTTAGAAATGAAAATTTATCTCTTACTGAAGCATAGACCACATAAATGTTATTAGAATAAAGATTTAGTTTTTCGCTAATATCCTTTTTAGCAAAATCACTAACAGTAAATATAATCCTAGATTTTTTAGCTATTTTAGGTATTAGGAAACCATACCATAAACGAAAAAGTCTTGAATATGTCTGTGGACAATTCTTCCAAGTTACATCATGAATAGTTGAAATAATATTACTATAAAAAAGTGGAGCAGCATTTACCAAATTTAATAATAAAGGATTACCTTTTTTTCTTAAATAAATCGGCAATTCTAGTTGTTCCCATAACACTCCGGTTAATCTACCAAAACTCTCAACTTCCAGTTCTTTTGCTATATCATAATGAATAATATTTTTAGGAGAAACAAATTTTGCCTTGGGCAAAAGCTTTTTTAATTGCCTTGAAATCTCAATCGCAAACCTTTGACTCCCCGTGATTTTCTGTGTCAAGAATCTTGAATTAATGTATAGCATAAGAGTTTTTCATAGTATTTAATCTATCTAATAAAAAAGAAATACTAATTACTATAAGTGGTAATAAAAACAAATTTTCTATAAAAGGATCTACTCCTCCAATTGTAAAAATTGGTATTCCTAATAAATATAACATCCATATAAAGTAAATTATTTTCATAAATTTATTCTGAGTGGAATCGTATATAAAATGTAATGAGCCAAGCAAGGCTCCTTTAATTGCAGCTATTATAACTAAATAAATAATTGCAAAATATCCAAAGTCAGCAAAAGGTCTTCCTACAATGCCGAACGATGGATCTCCTGTATGTTTACTATGCCATTCTGGGAATATGGTTGCGGAAATTTTAAACATACCAAAGTCTAATGGTTTATTTTTATATAAAAAGCGTGGTATTCTTGAATATATCGTATCTTCTATTAATAATTTGCCATAAAAAAATTTTTTGAAAGACTTATCGTAATTATCTATTAAGAAAATAGCATTCCTTGAATAATCCGAGTAGTTAGAAATAAAGTTAATATTCTTAGATATAATTTTTTCTTTTTTAGGTTCAGACGGTAAAATATGGTAAATATAAAAAAGAAAAAATGTATAAATGCCTAAAATGACTCCAATTTTGGTTAAAAGATAAAAATTATTATTTTGATACTTTTCAAGTATACTAAACAAATAATAATAGACCAAAATTGATAAAAGCAATCCTTTAGAGCCTAAAAAATAAAATAGAAGAAAAGTTGAGACTCCTATGGATACTTTTAAATATTTATTTTTGCTGAACAAACAAAAGACATAAGCTAATAAAATAAAAGCAGTAGAAGTAAAATAGAAAACACCATAACCTACTCGAGTTAACTCATATATTCTTCTCGGCTGAAGTAAATAACTTTTAAAATCGAATAAAATTTTTGAATATAAAAGTAATCCTATTAAAAAAAATAAACCCATCAGCCAGATTTCTTTATATTCATGGACTTTTAAAGTTTTTTCCCATTTAGCTAAGAAGGAATTTACCAAATTTAACCTATAGTATTTTGTATAAAACAAAATGTAAACCATAAAAAAAAGAGCGTATGAGAGATAGACATAAAAAGTTCCAAAAGAGAAAGTCACCCCACGAATTAGTGGAGCTATATAATTAGCTGGTATAAAGATAAATAATGGGAAAAAGTAAATCAAAACGACCTTTTTAAATTTAAGACCCGCATAAATATATGAAAACAAAATAACAATCAAAGAGAATATTATTACAAAAACTGAATTTCTAAAGATAAAGCTGATAAGAAATAATAGAAAAAATAAATAGTATATTATATTCAAACTTGTTAGGTTGCGTGTTAAAATCATTTATATAGGCTCCTTATTTTGATATCTTTGGAAAACATATATTGATAAATCCATTTAATACCATCTTTAACGCCTTTTAGTTTTATTCTAAAAAGTTCATAATTGAAATTTCTAAGTTTTAAGAAACTAAACAGAGGTCTCAAAATATATAATATGACACTAAAAATATTAAAATATTTGTAAGCTATTATTATTCTATTTCGTGTGATAAAATAAACCTTCCAATATTGTTCTCTGGGAAGTTTAGAATTAAAAGCATAGTTATTGTCTTTATGCAATATATTGGCTTTTAAAGAAAGATATAATTTAAATTTTTTAGAAATTCTTAGAGTATATTCAACATCATCACCCCAAATAAATAATTCTTTCATAGGAAATCCGATTTCTCTTACAACATTTTTACTTATTAATGGACCAACAAATGCATTCGCTTCTTCATAAATTACAGATTTCTCTGGCGAATTATTTTTCACAAAATACTTTTCCATCCCTAAGAAATTAAATTTTTTATGATGATAATACTGCGTTATCCCTTCATTAGATTTAATGAGAGGACAAATTGCGTATGATTTAAATAATAATGCGTCATTTAATAATTCTTGCAAAGTGTTTATCTTTGGTTCTGCATCATCATCCATAAGCCATAACCAATCGTATCCTCTCTCATATCCTCTTTTGACTCCTTCGTAAAATCCTCCTGCTCCACCTGTGTTTTTATGCATCCGGACATAAAATACATTAATAGGATTCCCATCAACCAAATTGCTTATTCTGTGCTCAATCTCATAAGGTTCCGAGATATTGAAAGGTGGCAATTCAGGAATATATCCCTTTTCCTTTAAAAGCTCTGGAGTTCCGTCATCAGATGCATTATCTATAATGTAAACTCCATCAACAGGCCTTGTCTGCCTCCTTATTGCCTCAAGACATTCCAAAAGAAGATTTTTCCTGTTATATGTTACAACTACCGCACAAACTGTTTCTTTTTTGTTTTCCTTATTCATATTTTCTCCGTCCATAATCTTTATCTTTTATTTTTAATACAGAACCAACAAAAATTCCTTCTTTCAAACTTTCTGCTATTCCCTGAAAGTTCCACCTTCCGTACCTACCTACTGAAAATATATCTTTTTCCGCAAGCTTATTTAGAGAATTCTCAACCCATCTGCTACCTGGTTTTTTCCATGTATAAGCAACTTCAATCCAAGTTGGGTCCGCAACCAAAACCTTCTTTATAAATCCATACTCTTTCAACTCATCCTCTGTCTTCTTAATTATTGCTTTCAAATCTTCGTCGGATGGTTTCTCTCCACCTCTAAAAGCAAATTCTATATATAAAGAACCATACTTTTCAGGATTCCTTAACCTTTCTGGCAAAAATATAGGATCTACATTAGAGTAATATCCTATCCTATGAAAACCAGATAAACTATCAGGAACATATAACCAGTGAAACCCGTGTTTTGAAATTTTACTCTCTGCAAGTTCAACTCCCATGTTCAATACTAAAACCGATGTATATGGTTCCTCTTCATCTGAAAGTCCTGTAATTTTAAGCAGCTTGTTCAGTGGTAAAGTTGAGATCAAAGCGTTATATTCAAATTCTCTACCATTTGAAAGCACAAGGTTTTTTGTCTCAATATCTATTCTTTCTACTTTTGTTTCAAATTCAATATCACATAGATTTGCGATTTTCCAAGCTAAAAAATCAAGTCCATTTTCAGGATATGCAAAGCTCACATTGTATCCCACATCTTTGTTAGGATTTCCCATAGCTCCTTCAATAACACTTTTTATGTCAAAAGGTGTTTTATAAGGGTCTTGGGGAGCTATTTCGGTATATAAACCTGCGGTATATCTTTCATGAAAAGGTGCAAAGAAAATAGAAAATAGCGTTTCACCAAAGTTAAGTTTCAGCCATTCTGCCATAGTGATACCATCTGGTATATGTGAATTTTTGCTATTGAGTAAAATTTCCTTTAAAGCCTGAGAGGCTATTTTATTTCCCAGAGCATAAAGATTGTTCTGTATAGGGTAATCAACAAATTTGTATTTTAGTTCTTTTGTTTGATCAAGATTTCCAGCAAAAAATACAGCTGATTTTCTAAAATATCTTTTACATTTTGAGAACTTATTTATAAGATCAAGGATAAATTTATCTCCACCGA
>Ga0272445_1001089_pt1 | contig 22335 bp, 23 predicted proteins | sample YNPCB0031_FD_194404 | JGI IMG/M metagenome (GOLD analysis project Ga0272445, IMG submission 194404) | Hot spring sediment microbial communities from Yellowstone National Park, WY, United States - YNP-CB-003-1 | ecosystem: Environmental > Aquatic > Thermal springs > Hot (42-90C) > Sediment... | reverse complement strand
CATGGGTTGCCGTTGCTTAAGATCGGGAATCTTGATATCGGTTTTAATGATTATGGTACTATCTTCTCTCATAGTTTATTTTGCTCTAGAATCTCCTACGATGGATTCTATTAGTATAGAAGGTTCATCTAAGGTTAAGCAAGGAGATTTAATGAACTTCGAAGAGGTCTCTTCCTCTGATTTTGTTAAGTCTAGGAAGTATAGGGTTTTTCTAGATGTAAGTGTTCCAGAAATCCACGCTATTGATGTATGGAGGATTAGAGACCTTCATGGTAGATATCTTAATGGTTCAGGTGTAGCTATAGGAATAATAGATACAGGTATCGATTATACTCATCCAGACTTCTACTTCTTTAATGGTACATCAAAGATACTAGCTATATGGGACCAGACGCTGGATGGGAAGCCTCCTAGAAACTTCAGTTATGGATATGAGTGTACGAGGAGAGAGATAGAAGATAGGACTTGCCCTGAAAGAGATACTGTAGGTCATGGAACACATGTAGCATCTATAGCTGCTGGAACGGGTAGAGCAGGTCCATATACTGGAGTAGCTCCTGGAGCGCTCTTGATAATCGTGAAGTCTGGTTATCCTGCATGTAATGGTACACAATGGTTTATGGATGAAGATAAGATAATAGATGGGCTTTACTATATCGCTGAGAAAGCTAGAGAACTAGGTTTAAGAGTTGTTATTAATTTAAGCTTGGGCTCAGACTTAGGAGGACATGATGGTTCTTCAAATCTTGAGAAAGTATTAGAGAAACTAGTAGATGATGGCGTAGTGGTTGTCGCAGCTGCTGGAAACTCTGGAGATGAGAAGATCCACGCTTCAGGCTTACTAAACGTTGGAGAGAAGATAAATCTTAAATGGTTTATCCCTGTCTTAACTACAAGCTTTGGTTTATCGCTTTGGCTAGACCATGGAGATGAAGTTATCCTAACACTGAAGACACCTAGCAATATTACAATCAAGGCACCTATAGTAAATAGGGTTCTCGACGGTGTAAAGGTAAGTCTTACTAGAAACTCTTATGATACAGGTGTAGAGTGGCTTCTAGAATTAACTTCCAGTCTAGGTCTGCCTAGTCAGGGTTGGAGTATAGAGGTAGAAGCTGTAGAGACTAGAGGTAGCAGGATATGGCATGCATGGATAAGTAGTGATACATGCTCATCTTATAGAGAAGGGTTCATACCTGGTGAAGGCTACAGCATCTCTCAAAACTATACTATAGCTATTCCTGCAACATCCCATAGAGTTATAGCTGTTGGAGGATATGCAACAAAAAATACTTGGAAGAATTATCTAGGAGAAGAGCTCAATACATTTTATAATATCGGTGAGGTTTTAAGTTTCAGTAGTAGAGGACCTACGAGAGATGGGAGAATCAAACCTGAGATACTTGCTCCTGGCTCAGTAATAGTTGCCGCTAGACCAGTCTCTGATAGATATTCAAAGCTTGATATCAATAGATACTATACTGTTAAGCATGGTACAAGTATGTCTTCTCCCCATGCTGCTGGAGTAGCCGCAATAATTCTACAATTTAAACCGAATGCATCGTACATGGATATTCTAAATGCTCTAAAATCTTCAGCTAGGTGGAGCAGAGAATATGGTGAGAGACCTAACAATATATGGGGTTGGGGGAAGCTAGATGCAAGAGTATTCTACAATGTATCTATTAGGTTGGAGGGTCTGCCTAGAGACATCTCTACAAACATATACATTAATGATTCATTGGAAAATATCTCAATAGATAAGCCTATTGAGAAGGTCTTTCTGAAAGGGTCAACTGCTCAAGTTAGAGTACAGAAGATGATTGAGTTATTAGAGAGAAATGTAAGATATATTACTGAGAAAGATACATTCATCATCCGTGACAAAGAAGAAGTTACTGTAAGCTATGTCCCTGAATATTACTTGGAGGTAGAGTCAGAGTTAGGTGGAGAATATGGAAGTGGATGGTATAAAAAAGATACAGTTGCAGTATTCTATGCTAGAAGCTATGTTTTCCCAGAAGGATTAGAGATTCTGTTTAAGCCAATCTACATACTGAGTGGGTGGATTAATGAAAAAGGGAGGATCCTCCAAGAAAACAAGATATTAATGGATGAACCACATAAAGTCAAAGCAGTATATAGTCAAGATTACGGGCTACTCTACACGGGGTGGATAATAATATCTTCATCGGCAATCTTAACGATAGTGATAATCTTAAAGTACATAAGAACTAGGAGAGCAACCTAAACCTTAGGTAGCATTACTCCAGTCCATTATAAACAACATAACATACCTGGCTTACTCTATGTGAATACTTATAGAATACTCAATAATTTTTATGATGTAATGGTTGAGGCTAAATATTATGTTAGGGTAATAGATGCTGGTAAGCCTCTAAGAATTAGAAAAGAAATCTCAGAAATCGTGAAGAATACTCTTGGAGGCAAGATGGTCCAGAAGATGAAGAGAGAGTATGTTGACTGCCCATTAGCTGGAAAACAAGTACCATTCCTTGAATGCTATCTATGTGTCTCCTTCATAAGGAGAGTTAAAGGAGAAGTACACTGTGCAGGAATAGAATACAAGATAAGACATGAATAGTAATCAATAGAAAACATACTAGCCATTAACCTCATCCTATAGATAGTATTATCCTAAGTACCTACCATAACTAGCATGAACACGCTTGCAACCTACCGTTTTCAACTTCCAATAACTCTGGTAAGCTTAAATATACTGGATTCTAAATGAATGAGCGAGGGGCAAGGTTTGGCAGCTATAGCTTCAAAGAGGTTTAGTGATGAATTCTCATCACTACTCGATAAACTTGTTAGAGTAAACTTGATTAATGGTGGGTCTCTTGAAGGTAGATTATCAGCATACAATCCTACAGATTATAGTTTATGGTTATCTGATGTGAGAGATGCTTCTGGAAAACTGCTACCCAAAATATTCATATCTGGTAGAAGTATAATGTCAATAGAAGTAATCGAGGCAGGACCACGCCTTGAGAAGCTTGCTGAAAAACTTAACAAAGTCTTCCCAAACATGGTACGATACATACGTGAAGCAGACGTCATACTAGTTATGGATAGGATTAGAGTAACTAGAGACGGCGTAGTAGAAGGCAGTGGACCAGCAGCTGAGAGAGTACAGAAAGTATACGAAGAATGGCTTACCGAAGAAGGTGGATAACCACGAGAAAAGTATTCGAAAGACTTGAATAGCTAGATTAAATTATAATCATTCCATCACTCTGACTTCTGTATCAAATATAGAAGATTAAAGAACAGGATTGTAGCTTATTTACAATCTGCTTAGACATTTCTAGATACTATGCTCCTATGATCCAACTTTTCGAGCTTCATAGAAAAGTATCAGAAATGTCTTAAACATCAGAGAGAAGGAATGCTGATCTTTAAGTTTGAAGATCGTATTATAGGGTCTAGTGTTAAAGCATGTGATTACGCTGTAGCTTATAAAAATAGAAACGAGTTAATTCTTGTAGAATGCAAGGAGGGCACAGTATCTTCTTATGATTTTAATAAATGCATAGAGCAGCTACAGGAATCTATTGAGAAGATATTTGAAGAATTCGGTGAGCCTCCTGACAGGGCCATTCTAAAACGTAATTGGAGAACTGGTTTTACCAACAAATATTTTATTTAAGAGGGGAAAGCTTTTTAGAACGTGTTTTCTCAATTGATTTGGTTGAGGGTATAGTGATGTTTAGTATTCTCCAGATTGGTGGTCAGCAAGACATCTTCTCTACTTTAGTCTCTCTAATCTGGTTACTCTTGTTGATGACTTTCTTCCTATATCCTGGGTTTAGCCAGAGGATCCAGCTATCCTACATATTGAGGGATCTGGAGAGGAAATTGAATAGGCTTAGGATGATCGATGATGATGTTAGAGAGAGGACGTTAAGGACTCTTCAAGAGTATGCTGAGGCAAATATTGACGTTAAGAATGAACTTGATAGGCTTGTAGATTCATTTGTAATATCCCCTGAATCTATGGACCCGTATGGTATTGTGTATAAGCTTGAACATATTGTGAATACTTGGGAGGACAGATTTGAAGAAGATGTAGCGAAGATATGCTCTAAAGCAGACAATGTGAAGGTTAAGACGTTAACAAACCTTGTTGAAGTCTCTAGGGGCGTACATTTCATCTACAGGCTTGTACGCCACTACTATTTGCTTGGAAAGAGAACTCAAAACGTATACCTCGTTCTCCAGATGCAGATGCTTATGCCTCAGATAATGGAGATAGCTGAAGCATATAGACAAGCAAGCTATGCGTTCACTCAAGGTCAACCAATAGGAGACGGGGTGGGTGTACTAGCAGTTGCAAAACTCGCTTATGGTAGAGAGAAGAAAACATACGAGATAGTGAAAGATACGCTAGTCCATGAGCTAGAGTTTGATGGGAGAAGACTCATAATTGTGCGGGCTACTGGTCCAGGTGGAGCGGTTGGTAGACCAGGTGAAGGGGTTAGAAGACTCGTTGAAAGCGAGGGTGATAGAGTTAAGCTTATAATAACTATTGATGCAGGATTAAAGCTTGAAGGAGAAGAATCAGGAAAAGTAGTTGAGGGTGTAGGTGTAGCGATAGGTGGAACAGGAGTAGATAAATATAAGATAGAAGAGATAGCGAGAGCGAAGGGGATACCATTATACGCTATAGTTATCTATGAATCAATCACAGAAGCTATAACGCCTATGAGGGAAGCAATAGCCAAATCAGTAGACAGGATCATCGAGAAAGTTAAGCAGGTAATTACTGAGAAGATAGAAGAGGGAGCTACGGTTATCGTTGCAGGAATAGGAAACTCAGTAGGAATAGGAGTAACATAAACACCATCAATCATTTTATAAAAGAGTCAATCTAAAATATATTAGTAGCCAAGTATGTCTATGTGGAGGTGTAGGGGTAATGTTTCCTCAAAGACCACAATTTAAAGAATTTATCCAGCCACTAACACATCTAACCTGCTTCTCATGTAATACTGAGAATTCTAGACCATTTAAAGATGGAGACTACGTCTTCAAGGAAGTTGAAGAAAAATGCCCGAAATGCGGTTCAAGCAAGATGCTTATAACTGGAATCTACATAGAAGATAGACAGATAAAAGAAAGAGAGAGATAGCACCCCCAAGAACCCTCATACCTATGGAATGCCTAATCCGAATCTTATTTATAAGTAACATTTTTTCCAGTCCTTCACTATTTTAATGTAAGAAAGTTAAAGAGCAACTGTATGAGACAACGTTAAGAATTTATAAAGCATAGCGAAATATATCGTTGGAGTGGAGGCGCGAGAGATATCCTATTGGACAGGATCCCTTGATAAGCATTTCTTTTCATCAGCATATAGAGCGTTATCTGAGAATAGGAATGTAGAGTTTAAACCAGAGATCAGGCAAGGTCTCGGCGTAGTTTATGACTTATTCGGTATAGAAATACCGGAGGAGAAGATGAGATATTATCTAGAAAGAGGCTACATGGAAGTGGTGAGAGATATCTCCATACCAGCATGTAATATATGTGGGGATGTCTGCATCCGACCGTGGTTGGTCTGCCCTGAGTGTAGCTCAACCAATATTGAGAAGAAAGACTTGATGGTACATTATGACTGCAACTATATGGGTTCAGAAGAAGAATTCATGCAGAGCAGACCAGTGATATACAGGTGTCCGAAATGTGGGAAAGAGTTGAAGAGGGTTGGAATCGATTATGGTAGACCAGGCTTCGGATACATCTGTAGAGATTGTAGGTCGATCTTCCAGATACCCCTAATTTGGTTAGTCTGTGAGAAAGGACATAAAAATAAAGTAGATGAATTAATAATCAAGAAGTATCCAATATATAGGTTATCAGATGAGGTTAAGAAGCTACTGCCGATATACAATATTGTAGAAGACTTAGTTAGAGAGCTTGCATCACATGGTTTAAGAGCTGAAGGATTCAAATACGTTAAAGGTATAAGTGGAACAACATATACTATACCAATATTTATTGATGGTAGCCCATCTATAATCGTCGAATTCGGTTTAAGTGAAGAGATAGATGAGAGATACCCACTCATGATGTTGATTGAAGCTATAGATATACCAAACTCAATTATGTTCCTAATTTTGCCCCATGATTTTAAACCTGAGCTTGAGAGTATACTAAATCCAGAGAAAATTAAGGTAATAAAAATTCATGATTTAGAGAACTCTAAAGATAAGATTATACGAGAGCTTATCACTATACATAGTGTAGTTATGGATGAAGAAAGCTAGACCTATAGTCTTCTTAGTATCCGTCTCGATACTACTCACAGCTTTAATCGCATTCCCTAGACTACTACTTCTATTTACTGCGTATAGCCTTACATTCATCTATACTTTATGGGGGATTTACCACATTATAATTATAATATATGGGTTAAGGAGTCCTTTCAACCCTGGGGTAAATCCGCTGAGACACCCTAAGATTTCTCTTATAATACCGGCTAGGGATGAGCCGATCCTCTCTAGAACAATCGATGTCTGTTTAAACCATACAGAGTATCCGAGAAATAGTAAGGAGATAGTAATTGTTACAGAAGACCCCGTAGGAGAGAGAACAGCAATATGGTATTCTCAGCTCTATCCAGGGAATGTTAAACCATTAGTTAGGAGAGAGTATTTCGCGACAAAGCCTAGTGCATTAAATGATTCACTCTCTCTATGTACTGGGGAGATAATAGGCATCATAGATGTAGAAGATATACCTGATAATGATGTATTCCTGAAAGTTGCATCTGCTATCGAGAACTATAAAATAGACTCTGTACAGGTAATCCTACGTATAAGTAATCAAGAAGATAACTGGATAACAAAGATATTCTCAATAGAGTATGCAGGATGGTTTCGGGTATTCCTTAATGGAAGATCAAAGCTAGGTTTATACACTCCATTAGGTGGTACTGGAAATTACTTTAAAGCATCTCTAATAAGAGAAATCGGTAGATGGGACCCACTAAATCTAGCTGAAGACGCTGAGGTAGCAATTAGATTCTATCTATCTAGAAGGAGAACGATAGTCATAGATGCAAGGCATTGGGAAGAAGCTCCTACAAATTTCAAGGCTTGGCTTAAACAGAGAACTAGATGGTTTAGAGGATGGATACAGAGTTTAGTAAAATATTTACAAGTACTCTCTAGACCATCAGTAACTAAGAGGATAGGGTTCATCAATACTTTATCAATAATCTTTATGCTTATCGCTCCATTAATCGTAGTCTTAAATTGGATTGCATACAGTATGACGGTATACTGGTTACTAGAATATCTAGGTATAGTCCCCTTCAAACTAACAGTAGACCTCTTCCCATGGTGGGTAATACTCCCCCTCTCTTTCAATGCTATCTATTACTACACATGGATAGCTGGAGCAGTATTGGAAGGGATAAGCACAGCGAAAGTTCTATTAAAGTATATTCCTCACATGATATACTACATGAATTTCATGATGCCTATCGCAGCATTTAGAGCATTCTATCAAGAAATATTTAGAGAAGTCTTCTGGGAGAAGACGAAACATGTAGGGAGAGGGGTTAAATGGACGATCCTAGAAAAACAACAATAGTTAAAGTTATTTGTTTCTAGATCAAGCAAGCTTACTATTTAGAGGATCGGAAACTGCTTACCTAGGTAATTACTTCGCATCCTCTTTCTGTTACTATTATTGTATGCTCGGCTTGAGCTACAGGCTTACCTTTTCTTTCAACTAATACTGGATAAGAATAAATCTTCCCCATTCTAGCAATCCTCTCATGTATCTTACTAAACTTCTCAAAGTCAGGTATCCATCTAGGTGTATATGGTAGACCATTGAATCTTCCATATATTAATTCTAGAAGCTTCTTTTCTTCTTCTTCAAGCTTTTCAAACTTAAGCTTCTCAACATTTAACCTGTATATTGTAGTTGTATTTGAAGAGACTACTTCTCCTCCACCATCGCTTGTGGTTGCAAAAGGCTCTATAGCATATACATGGTTTAACTGTAGCTTCTCACTTCTAGCTGTCTGGATATTAGGTATAGAGAGACCAGCATGTAGATTGTATCTAGCAATCTCATGACCTGTTAGATTCCTAATGGGTTTAAAACCTCTACTAGTAATAACACGCTGGATAACCCCTCCTATCATAGAAGCTTGAATGCCAGGTTTAACAATCTTTACAGCTTCGAGTAGTGCACTGTTAACTGCTTCAACCATTGGCTGTAAAGACATGTCGAGAGAGATAGATATAGCGGTATCAGCAATATAACCATCAACACATACTCCTATATCTATCTTAACAAGAGACCTAGAGGGAATTATTGATTTATCTCCTATCATAGGCGTATAGTGTGCAGCTACATCGTTTATACAGATATTACATGGGAAAGCTGGCTTAGCACCCTCATCTAGAATCAACCCTTCAAGAAGACTGCAGACCTCGATTAAGCTTACACCTTCCCTAACTATACTCAGAGATTTCTCTCTAGCTTTCCTAGCTATCCTACCAGCTCTTCTTAAAGCATCTAACCCAGCATCATCCATGACCTACCACTTGTTAGCCTTAACCACACTGTAACGACTATCAACACAATTTATTTTTAATTTTTCTATACAGTTAGATTAGCAGGCAGACAAGCCTGAATTTAAGTTATTATAAGTTTTGGAAAAAATAAATTGAAGATGCTATGTATGGCTTTTAGACCATGTAGGTTCGTAGAGGCTGTCTATCTAATTCTATAGTAAAGGTTTTAGAAGAAGCTTATTAACAAGTTTTAATTGATTTAGAGGGGAAGAAGATGGGGAAGAAGACGGGTGAATATCTTTGGTTCAAGTAATAGGGAAGACTTTATAGTAACTCCATGGATAGTTGAGGGAGAGGTAGACTACAATAAGCTTGTAGAGAAGTTTGGAACAAACGTAATAGATGATAAATTAATGGATAGATTTATAAGAGCAGCTGGAGAAGACCACTACCTCTTAAGACGGAGGATATTCTTCTCCCATAGAGATCTAGATAAAGTACTCGATGACTGGGAGGATGATAGAGGATTCTTCCTATACACTGGGAGAGGGCCAAGTGGTCCGATGCATATAGGTCATATAATCCCATTCTATTTCACTAAGTGGCTACAAGATAGGTTTAAGGTGAATGTCTATATCCAGTTAACAGATGATGAAAAGTACCTAGAAGAGAGTAGAGGGTTAACTTTAGAAGATACTGGTAAATGGTCCTACGAGAATGCATTAGATATAATAGCTGTTGGATTCGACCCTGACAGAACATTCATCTTCCAAGATACTGAATATGTTAAAAACATGTATCCGATAGCTCTTAAAGTTGCTAGAAAGATTAACTTTAGCTGGGTTAGAGCAGTCTTCGGGTTTACTCATGAAACAAACATTGGGTTAATCTTCTATCCAGCACTACAGATTGTTCCATCACTATTTGAGAAGAAAAGATGCTTAATCCCCGCAGCAATAGACCAAGACCCATACTGGAGGATACAGAGAGATATAGCTGAGTCCCTCGGATACTATAAGACAGCTGCAATACATAGCAAGTTCCTTCCACCATTAACTGGGCCAGCTGGAAAGATGAGTGCAAGTAAGCCTGAGTCTGCAATATATCTCCACGATGACCCTAAGACAGTCAGGAGAAAGATCTGGCTAGCATATTCTGGGGGTCAGCCAACAGTTGAGCTCCATAGAAAACTTGGTGGAAACCCAGAAGTAGATGTAGCATTCCAGTGGCTTTATTTCTTCTTCGAGCCTGATGATACTAAAGTTAAGAAGCTTGAAGAAGATTATAGATCTGGAAGAATACTTAGTGGAGAGATGAAGAATATATTAATCGAGAAAGTTACATCCTTCCTAGAAGAACATCAACAGAGGAGAATAGAAGCAAAAGAACTCCTCCACCTCTTTAAGTATGATGGAGAATTAGCTAGAGAAATGTGGAGGAAGATTCATGTATAAAATGTAGAGTCAACTATCCATGTATATTAGGAGAATCTAGCTCCCTCCAACTCTAAGGTCTATGGATAATTCAATAGGTCTTAATGCTTGATTTGCAGCTCTCCAGGTTTTAGCTTTAAAGAGCAGCATTACTGGATAGTTGTTTCTATGTTTCATTCTTCTCAACCGTTACATCCAATACTGTATTAATGGCTGTAGCTTGAGAACTACAAAATTATTAGTAGAAAACTATATCATCGTAGCGACGTCCGTGTAAGCATAGGATAGATGACGATAAAGTAAAGGTATACAGAAAGATTAAATCTCTTAGATATAGCCCATGAAGATGCATCTATCAACTTTACCTGAAAAATATGTTAATACTGATTCTCCTAAAACACTCTAAACACTTATATAATATTTAGAGTAGGTAACCCTCGGATTGGAGAATTCTAGGATAGGTTTTGTAAGACTTGTCTCCTATAAGCGTATTGGTAGAGTCTATAGTATAGACGTTCTAAGAAAGATCGTGGAGGATTCAGAGAGTGCCCGTAAGAGTAAGAGTGAAGATTAAGAGTCTGAGAGGATTCAAAGCAGGAGAAACAGTAGAGACAAGCTCCCTCTTAAACACAGGATACATTGGAGCATCATCTGAAATAATAATACCTGTTAAGCTAGCTGAAAACCTTGGTTTATGGCCTCCACCAAACGATATAGGTAGAATCAATATATGATACTGCAGGTGGACCTATAAGATTCTACACAGTTAAGCATGGCTCAACCATACAGTTAGTTGAGGAAGATACTAAATCAGGCGAGCTACCAGTTGATGTAGTTATATCACCAATTGAAAGAGAAGTCTTACTAAGCGATTTCGTAATAGGTGAACTGGGAATAATCATACTAAATGCATACAAAGGGTTATGGAAGCTTAACAACGATCCACAAGAAAAGATAAGATACAGTAGGAACCCAGAGCTCTGGTAAAACAATACAAACTAAGAAGGAAGAATATCCCGCGGGCAGGATTTGAACCTGCGACCATCCGGTTTCTGTCAGCCTGGCCACTGTGACCATACCTATGTAGGTATGGCTACAGCCGGACGCTCTACCAGGCTGAGCTACCGCGGGTTACGGTAGTCTCCCTTAATGTTTATGTTTTGGTTGTATTTAGATTTTGATTTTTAAATTTTAAACATCTAATTATTAGTTCTTTTACATATCCACATTCTTAACTTTCTGATTAGGGTTGGTTTGGAAATGTTTTAATTACTTGTTTGGTATGTTCTCCGTAGCTGGTGGAGAGATGCTGAAGCAGACTGTTAGTGAAGTAAGTGAGATTAAACAAGTCTTGAAGACTACTCTTAGTATCTGCCCTGAATGTAACATGGTTATTCCAGCTGAGATCGTTGAGAGAGATGGTAAAATCTTCTTAGAGAAGGAGTGCCCTGTACATGGTAGAGTTATTGAAGTCTACTATGGTGATGCAGAGATCTATAAGAGGTTCAGTAAATATGCTCACGATGGTAAGGGTACTGGAAGAACTAACGTAAACATAATTGGATACTCTTGCCCAGCTAATTGTGGTCTCTGCCCAGGTCATCTAAGCCATACAGCATTAGCAAACATCGTCGTAACAAATCGATGCGATTTGTACTGTTTTTACTGCTTCTTCTTTGCTGAGCGTGCTGGGTACGTGTATGAGCCATCTATTGAGCAGATTAGAGAGATGGTTAGGGTTCTTAGAAGAGAGTATCCTGTTGCTGGGAACTCTGTACAGCTTACTGGTGGTGAACCAACTCTAAGAGATGACTTACCTGAGATTATTAGAGTTATAAAGGAGGAGGGTGTTGACCATGTCCAGCTTAATACTAATGGTATTAGGCTTTCATACGACTTCGAGTTCTTCAGGAAGGTTAAGGAGGCAGGTGTAAGCAATCTATATCTTAGCTTTGATGGTGTTACGCCTAGGACTAATCCGAAGAATTATTGGGAAGCACCAAAGGTTATTGAGAATGCTAGAAAGCTGGGTGTAGGTGTTGTTCTAGTTCCTACAGTAATCCGAGGCATTAACGACCATGAGCTTGGAGATATTATTAGATTTGGCTTTAAGAATATTGATGTCATAAGGTCTGTTAACTTCCAGCCCGTATCATTAACAGGTAGATTAACAAGTAAAGAGAGAGAAAAATATAGAATAACCATACCTGACTGTATAATTAGGATTGAAGAGCAGACCAATGGTGAGATACCTAGAGATGCATGGTTCCCTGTTCCAGCATGTACACCACTCACACATTTGATTGAGGCATTAGTTAAGTCTCCGAAATATGAGCTTTCAACACATTTCGCTTGCGGTGCAGGAACATACGTATTCAAAGATGGTGATAAACTAGTACCAATAACTCAGTTTATAGATATTGATGGATTGATAAAGTATCTACAGGATAGAGCTGAAGAATTAGAGTCTGGTAAGAGTAGATTTATAACCGCTGCTAAGATACTCTGGGACTTCGGTAAATATATTCGTGAAGATAAACAGCCCCAAGGAATAAATGTTAAAAGAATGATCTATGAGATAATAATAAGGCATGATTATAAGAGTGTTGGAGATTGGCATAGGAGAAGCTTATTCATAGGTATGATGCACTTCCAAGATAAGTATAATTACGATATCGAGAGGATCATGAGATGCGATATACATTACTTGATGCCTGATGGGAGGATAATACCTTTCTGCGCATTCAATGTTATCCCTGAATGGTATAGAGATAGAGTCCAGAGAATATACGGTATACCAATAGAAGAATGGGAGAAGAAAACAGGTAAATCAGTAAGACAGTACTATAGAAGAGTACTTGAAGATAAATCGTAAACCTACACTAGTACCTAACATCTAGATATTCATCAAAAATATTTTTAAGGTATCCTGTACTGTTATTCCCTATGGAAGTTTTTGAAGCAATACTATCGAGAATAGAGGTCAGAGAGTATTCTGGTGAAAGCGTCCCAGATGATGTTAAACTTAAGATTCTAGAAGCAGCTAGAATGTCTCCTACAGGATTAAACTTACAACATTGGAGGTTCATACTTGTAGAAGATAAAGATAGTATAAGGAGGCTTGCAGAACTAAGCACCACGGGTAAATGGGTAGCAGGAGCAGATTTCGCAATCATAGTCTTAACAGACCCTAAATACCCATTCCACTTGATAGATGCGGGGAGAGCTATCCAGAATATGCAGCTTACAGCATGGAGTATGGGTGTAGGGTCATGCATCTACACAGGAGTAAGAGAAAGAGAGATGAAAAAAGAATATAGGATCCCTGAGGACCTAACTATAGCTGCAGTAGTAGGGTTTGGTTATCCTAAGAGGAAGATAAAAGGCTTGAAGAATAGAAGGAGGTTAAGTGAGATTGCTTTCTCAGAAAGATTTGGTGAAAAACTTAGATTGATATAACTGCCTCAATTATTTGAAGTCTTCTACCATCAGCTGCTGGAAGAATAAAGGTAACATTCGCTGAAGACCCATAGAATAACGCTGCTACTTCTTCTCCCAGCCTTACCTCACCTTCTAGGTAACTTAAAACACACTCTTCGCATGTGGATGCTTCGACTATCATGCCTCTTAGACTGTCTACTAGAAGCTCTCCGAGAGATGTCATCAGGAAGGTTACTGACCCATGGTCTGGATGTAGATGTATATGGGGTTCAGCTTTAAATTTCTCTTTAATCTTCTTTACAATCATCTTTACATTCTTTACGAAGGGTGTCTCAAGGTATACTTCTCTCTCTTCCTCTCTTTCTCCAGTTTCTTCATCTCCCTTAATAGATGTAGAAGAGAATCTGAAAACAGCTACTAGAACTGCTTCTTCTTCTCCAATTATCCTGCTGAGCTCCCTCCTCAATCTATCCCAGGTATCCTCTATTAAATGGAAGCCTATCTTCTTGTTAGGTTTATCTTGCATCATTACTTCACAACCCACTAATGACACTACTAGGTAATCCTAGGTTGGATAAAACATTATCTATCTTTATCGTTTTATGGTTTATCCACGTTATGCTAGTATTGACTCGATTATTATCGCTGTAAAGATTACTGCAAGGTGGGGGGAGGTATACTTAAACATTCTCCATGCTAGCTTTTTGCTCGGAGCATAGATTAGTTTGAGGGCTAGATATAGTAGGATCAAGCCTGAGATTGTTGCTGAAGCTAGATATATGTATCCATATCTTAATGGGTTGATGAAGTATACAGAGATTGAGAAGATTACCAATAGGATTGCTGTAGATGAGATGCATCTTATTGCTTTATCTTCACTAATAACTACGGGTAGCATGGGTATTCCCGCTCTCATGTAGTCTTCTCTGTATCTTAAGGCTAGACTCCATATGTGGCTCGGTATCCATAAGACGACTACTCCTGCGAGGATTATCGAGTCTAGTGTTATCTGGTTGGAAGCTGAGACGTATCCAACCATTGTTGGTGCCCCGCCAGCTAGGCTTCCAAGTATAATGTTTAGAGGTGTCTTCTTCTTTGATAACATTATGTATATGACTAGGTAGTCTAATACCCCGATTAAGATGAATATTAATGCTAGTAGATTGATAGAATACGCTACGTATGCTCCCAGCCCAGTCAATATGAAGCCTAAGATTAATGCTTTCCACTCAGGCTTAATCTTCCCAGATGGCAGTGGTCTATTCTTAGTTCTCTCCATCAATGCATCAATATCTTTCTCAATAAAATTCGATATTGCTTCCGAGCCTGCAGAAGCAAATATAACCGATAAAGTAGCTATCAATGCTTTAACCCAATCTATAGCTGCTCCCGAACCTGCAATATACCCACCGAAAGCTGTGTATGCAAGTAGATACCAAACCCTAGGCTTAGTAACAGAATAGTAAACCTTCATTCTATCAATTATGTATGCAGCTTTTGAAGTGGCCACTTCATTAACTGCAAGATTCAGACATAATATAAGGATATTCTTCTATTAATGGGTAGCTTATGTTGATGAGTGTGCAGATTATTAGGCTTATCTTTGAATAAGCATAGAAAGACTCTATGAAACTTTTATCTTGACCTTCACGGCTGGTAGAAATCAGAGATAATGTTTATTCTAGGTCTAGTATTTTGTTTGAGGTGTTGGTTATGAGTAAGAGTATGCACGAGTTAACTAAGTCTGAGATTGCTAGGAAAACAACATCATCTATAATAAGAATCGTTCTAAACATAGTTCTGTATGTTGCTGTTGCAGCCGTTATCCAATGGCTCTTCACAGATCTCCTACTAAGATTTGGGATAAACATAGTAGATTACATTGGGTATGCTCACATACTACTCGCAATCGGGTTTGGTTACATGATCGTCAATAGTATCGCAGTATTCTTCTACTGGACTATGAGAGCAGGATACGACCACGCAACATCAGCCGCAGTCAGAAACATTGTAAAGATCGTAGGAGTTGGAGGCTTGGTTGCAGCTATAGCTGGCGGGGTAGCTGGTGGTGCAGCTGGAGTAGCTCTAGGAGGCTTCATAGGGATGGTTGTAGGGTTTGCTTCGCAGCAGGTACTAGGGCAAGCAATCGCTGGGCTCTTCCTCTTAATAGCTAGGCTCTGAGGATTGGAGACCATGTAATCTTGAGTGGGGAAGAAGGCATTGTAGAAGATGTCTCAACACTATTTACAGTCATTGTGAAGCAGGATGGTGTGAAAGTACTAATACCGAATAATACAATACTGGGAGGAAAAATCTACGTTAAGCCAAAGATTTAGAGAAATCTCTTGAAGACCAGATAGTATCTGTCTCATCCACTTCTAAGACTCGTTAATTTTTGTCAAGGTGGATGGCATAAAATTCATTATGTAGTTTATACTATATAGACAACATGAAGTTATATGAGTATGAGGCTAAGAATATTTTCAGTCAGTTCGGTATATCTGTGCCTAGGTTTAAGGTTGTTTCTACTCCTGAGGAGGCGCGGCTAGCTGCTGAAGAAATAGGTGGCAGGGTTGTAGTTAAAGCACAAGTCTTGGTTGCAGGTAGAGGTAAAGCTGGAGGGGTTAAGCTTGCAGACACACCTGAGGAAGCATATAGTTATGCAAAGCAGATGCTCGGCTCAGAGATTAAAGGTGAGAGAGTAGGGAAGGTAATGATTACTAAAGCTGTAGATATTGAGAGGGAGCTATACTTGAGCATTATTATCGATAGAAGTATTGGTGCTCCAGTAATCTTAGCTTCACCTGAGGGCGGCGTTGATATAGAAGAGCTTGCACGTACAAGACCTGAGAAGATACTCAAGATAGTTGTAGACCCCCTAATAGGTATTAGAGATTACCATGCAAGGCAGGCAGCCAAGTTTCTTGAATTGAGTGAGCAAACACTTAGGAAGGCTCAAGAAGCAACCATTAACCTTTACAGAGTATTCGAGTATTATAGCTGCGAGCTTGCTGAGATAAACCCTCTCGCCTTAACACCTGACGGCGGGTTAGAAGCTGTAGATGCAAAGATAATACTTGATGATAATGCTTTATACAAGTATCCAGAGTTTTCCAGCGATTTTACTAGGGATTTAAGTTATTATGAGGCTGAAGCTAAGAAGATGAATTTCAGCTATGTGGAGCTTGATGGAAATATCGGGATACTATGTAATGGTGCAGGGTTAACCATGGCTACAATGGATTCAGTCTACGTTCTAGGTGGGAGACCTGCAAACTTTCTAGATATAGGTGGAGGTGCCAGGGCAGACCTAGTTGAGAGAGCTGTAACCCTACTACTCCAGCATCCAAAGACAGAAGTAATATTCATCAATATACTTGGAGGAATAACGAGATGTGATGAAGTAGCTAACGGGATAGTTGGAGCATTAAAGAAGACTGGTGTAAGCAAGAAGATAGTTGTAAGGCTTAAAGGTACAAATGAAGAAGAGGGAAGAAAAATACTTGAAGAAAACAAGATATATGTTATAGAAGAGATGGATGAAGCAGCTGGTAAGGCTGTGGAGCTAGGTGGGAGAAGATGACGGTGCTTGTAAATTCCGAGACAAGGGTTGTGGTTCAAGGGATAACTGGTAGAGAAGGAAGCTTCCATACGAGGGCTATGCTCAGCTATGGAACGAAGATTCTCGCAGGCGTAACACCAGGTAAAGGTGGAGCAACCGTTGAGGGTGTACCAGTATATGATAATGTTATGGAAGCTGTTAGAAAACATCCAGAACTGAATACTTCTATAATCTTTGTACCTTCAAGGTTTGCTTCAGATGCTGTCTATGAAGCTATAGATGCAGGCTTAGACCTTATTGTAGTTATAACTGAGGGTATCCCAGTCCATGAAACAATGAAGTTTGTAAGATATGCTAAAATAAATGGTGTAACAATTATTGGTCCAAACTGCCCAGGAGTAATCTCTCCAGGAGAGTCTAAAGTCGGTATCATGCCTGGGCATGTATTCTCTAAAGGTCGTGTTGGCATAGTTTCTAGGAGTGGAACACTTACATATGAGATAGCATACGCTATGACTAAGGCAGGGATAGGTCAGAGTACATGTATAGGTATAGGTGGAGACCCTGTTCCAGGAACATCATTCATAGATGCATTAGAAATGTTTAGAGAAGACGATGGGACAGATGCTGTTGTCTTGATAGGTGAGATAGGTGGAGACATGGAAGAGAGAGCTGCAAGATACATCGTTGAGCAAGGGTATGAGAAGCCCGTTGTAGCTTATGTTGCTGGTAGAACTGCTCCACCAGGTAAGAGGATGGGTCATGCGGGAGCAATAATATCTATGGGTGTAGGAGATGCTGCAAGCAAAATCAAGGTATTAAGAGAAGTAGGAGTAGAAGTAGCTGAACTACCCTCCCAGATACCCAGCCTCCTCATGAAGGTTCTTAAAAAATAGTCCATACATAACTACAGTAATATGTCTCCTGGAAATTTGATGTTAGGATATGTTGATTAAATAGGGTTGGCGTGTTTATTCTTGAACATATGGGTGAGCTTGGGATTAAGAATTTGATTGAGTTGATTGAGTCTACTGAGCCAATTTTTGAGAAAGAACCACAGTTGGTAATTCAAGATTCTGGATGCTTCCTAGTTGTTGGGGATACGCATGGTGATGAAGAGACAACTAGTAATGCTCTGAAGACAGCGGAGAAAGAAGGGCTTAAACTACTCTTTCTAGGAGATTATGTTGATAGGGGTCCTAAGCAGATAGAGAATATTGTTAAGCTTCTAGAATACAAGCTTAGCTGGAGGGATGACCTGGTAATGTTGAGGGGGAATCATGAAACAGTTGAGATGAATAGATGGTACGGGTTCATGGACCTAGTATACTACAGATATAGCTATGAACTCTATGATTATTTTGCTAGACTCTTCTCAAAGCTACCTTACGCAGCCTTAATACATAAGAAGGTGTTCGCTGTACATGGTGGAATCGCTGAAGGATTAATGAAGATAGATGAAGTAAAAAGTATACCTAAGGGGGAGCCAAGCCCGAAGAGTGGTATTGGTTTCGAGCTTTTATGGAATGACCCATCCGAGGATGTTGAATGGTTTGCACCAAGCTGGAGAGGTGGAGGAGCTAAAATATTTGGGTGGAGAGCATTCGATAATTTTATGGAGAAGAATAATCTCAAGATGCTTGTTAGAGCTCATGAACCCTATCCTGAAGGTTATGGAGAACTCTTTAATGGAAGGCTTATCACCGTCTTCTCATGTAGATTCTACGGTATAGTCCCAAGAGGATTAAAGATTATTGATGGAAGAGTAGCTGAGGTTGTAAGTCTTGAGTAATTTTATTCTTTAATCTTAGTTTAAGAATCTCTACTCCATCATCTTCTTGTGTTGTTCATCATCATATTCTGGGATGTACTTCTTTATTATCTGGCACCAATTCTTCTCTGGGCAGTATCCTAGATGTTTACACTTCTCCCCCATCAATCCTCCGATAGTCGGTGAGATTTTCTCTATGCTTCTCCATATACTGTAGGCTATCATTCTTTCTTCCCATTGAGCGTAGCTGCATGTCCTTGTACCTATGTATCCTTGCGGCCATAGTAGATTGAATGCATTGTAGGTTCTAATAGTGTATATTCTAACTGCTTGAGGGCACAAGTATATAGCTTCCGAGGGGGGTACATCTTCTATTAGTAGGGTTGAATAGGTTTCTAATAGTTTAGAGATAGCTTCATTGAATATCTTGATTGTTTCCTCTCTAGATTTTATTGTTGGTGGAGTTATTATATTCTTTTCAGGGTTTCCTTCTGCTCTCTCTATAGCTTTATAGATTGATTCAACAGATGTTGGTACAGTTCTATGTCTTATCGATTGATGGTATGCAGCTATTGAGAGTGGCTCAAGAGTTGAAGCATGTATTAATGGGTTCAGAGAATTAATGTATTCAGGATTCTTTAATGCTTCTCCTACCAAGTCTTCGATGCCCTCAGTTATTCTAAAGTCTATTAGTATTGGATGGTCGGGTTCAGAGTATCTCTTGATTATCCCGTCTATTATTTTATCTTCTAGCTTGTATAGGTCTGGGTATGGGTAGACGTAGTGTAGAGGCTTAAAAGAGAGGCGGGCGGAAGTAATTAGGGGAGAAATACTCATAGCTAGTTTCTTAATTGATTCTCCAAGCTTCTTCAATTCTCTCGGGAAGTATTTCTCATCTCTATTCTCCGAAGAATATATTAGCCAGATGAAGGATTCTAGGCTTCCAGCTACGAATATCGATGTTCGAGAAGATATTGGGAGTAGGTAGCGTGCATCCTCTAGAGGTACCCCTCTATCAATTAGAGTCTTGTAGCATCTCCATACATAATCAATAGTTTCAAGGTATAATCTTGATAGCTTCTCCACACTATGTATCTCTGGAGGTATAATGAATTCATCCCTGCTTACTTGTCTTCTCCTCTGGGATTCCTGGAGGTATGAACCGAATGGCTGAGCTGCAAGTAGGAGTGTTGAAGCTCTACTACACGGGTTTACTTCAAACTGTAGTATTAATGATGTTGTAAGAGAAGCATGTCCACGTCTAGTAGATTCTCTATGCATCCCCGAGGCCACATCTCTAGGATCCTTACCCTTAGCTTGAAGCTCCTTCAACCTCTCCTCTATAGTTACACCCTTAAATGTACCTAAACCTTCAAGAGCAATCAGTATGTCTGGGTCTATCTCAACCCCACCAATACTAGTGTATGGACCATAACATAGGAGGCGGATACCAACATCATCAACCTTAAACATTCACTTATCTAAGCTAACAACATACACAGTTGGTTATAACGTTGATGTTAATACATGGGATATTCATTATCGAGACAATATGGTTCAATAACTATCATGGATAAGATCTATGGGTGGAATGTCTATAGGAATTGTTTTTGTTTTCTTTCTTCTCTTGCTCTTACTTTTAGTACTCCATAATGTATTGCACAGCTTATACATAGATTCTTAACTACTACGTTCTCAGCAATATATGCACCCATCTGCTTTAATTCTCTAGCTAAGTCTCCTCTAACAAGTGAGACGCGGGTTGTAATCCTCTGAATCTTACTCCTAGGAACGAATGCTCCACAGTTATCGCATTGAACAGTAGGCTCGCTCCCCTTATCCCCCTTCCTCCTACCCCTATTCTTCCTCTTATACGGCAACCCAGCTATCCCACCTAGACAGTTAAAACACCCATCTAAAAAACGTATGGTTATAAGAAGTCTAGAAGGTCTAGGATTAAACCCCAGGGGAAAGCTAAGCCCCCCACCATTATTTCCCAAGCCCCACCCATAGAAAAAAACCATATCTTACAGCAGCTCAAAGAATAGAGTGCCATGCCAAGGCTTAAACAATCTAAAAACAGTATAGAATTTGAAAAAACTAAATTGAAAGATAAACTTCATTTCTAAATCACAAGTATTCTTAAATAAAAATTAGTCGAATTTACTTGTCATGCTCCGAAATAATGTTTTGGTTCTTAGCATTCTACCTGTTTTACTCAACTATCTAATAACCCCCACGATCGTCATCCTGGCTGTATCCTTGCCGGAATTTCTCAAGAACCCCATATACTACGTCTACATGTATGGTTTCATCCTCTGGCCCCTCTATCATATCATCCTCGCCGGAATTACGCTCGGCTTCTTCAAGATGGAGAAGGAGAGCATTAGAAGCATATTGGGGCCCCTTAGGGATAAACCATGGCTCACGATACTCCTGACCGTAGCGCTGCTGGGCTTCTCAATCCTAATCTTCCAGATAATCGAGCCCCACGTAATAGACCTGGTTTATGGCCCAGGAGCATGGAGGCAGACGCTAAGCGGTTTCAGGAGTCTACCACCAGCTATAACAATCTACGGTCTAGCCATCACACCACTAACAGCAGGGGTCTGCGAGGAGCTTGTTTGGAGAGGCTACCTGCAAACAAGATTCAAACGCCTGCTACATGGCAAAGTGTGGGCGGCCATAGCCCTACAAGCGATACTCTTCGGCCTCTGGCATAGCATATCAATACTAACACTCTTCTCTATAGTAATTGGACTCGCATGCGGGTACGCCTACGCTAAGACAGGGAGACTCATACCTATTATGATAAGCCATTGGCTTGGAGACACAATAGGCCTCACAACAATATATTTCATCTAATCCAACCCAAATTAAACATAACATCCCACACTCATCTTCAAAGCTTAACCCTACCACATAGATTGACACAGTAATAACAAGAAGGATTATGGTAGAATGAAGGGTCGGCATAGATTGTTCATCCAGCTCCAGCAAACAGCATTCCAGTATCGTCATCTCGAATCTCATATAGAGGATTGAAAGACTAGCAAGCTATAATAAACAGTGGCTGCAAAGCTCATGCTGAATCTCAAATATAGGATTGAAAGAGCTCGTCAAGTTCGACAAGTCTTCATAAGCCGTCGATAATGATCCTTTGTCTGTTTAAGAGAGCAGCTTCTCTCGGCCTGATCATTGGCTTAACCTTAACCTCGCCGAAAAGCTCCATCAATCTATCATATCCCATTATTGTGAAGCTTAAGCCTGAATCAAATAGAGCCTTAAGCTTAGAAACCCTCTCCTCGATCGTTACCTCAGCATCCCTCAAGACCAGCATATTAACCCCTCCTTAATATCCACTTAAACTCCTAATTTAATCATACTCTCTTTAAAAACTGCTTCAAGGCTTACTCCACCAACACGGCTCCGAAAATAAAAGAGATTTTCATCCTCTTAAAGGGCTAACATGTACCCTGTGAATTCTGATAGGTCAAGTTTTCCTTTAGTTAGATCCAGTTTAATCATGTAGGCTTCCATTTCTAATGCTCCAAAGATTAAAGGAAC
>Ga0272445_1001085_pt1 | contig 22456 bp, 20 predicted proteins | sample YNPCB0031_FD_194404 | JGI IMG/M metagenome (GOLD analysis project Ga0272445, IMG submission 194404) | Hot spring sediment microbial communities from Yellowstone National Park, WY, United States - YNP-CB-003-1 | ecosystem: Environmental > Aquatic > Thermal springs > Hot (42-90C) > Sediment... | reverse complement strand
CTTACGGAGAACTTTTGGAACTTGTCAATCGCATCGCCAACGGTCTAAAGTCCTTAGGTGTTAAAAAGGGAGACAGGGTATCTATATACATGCCAAACACCATACCCGCCATAGCTTGCATGTTAGCTTGTGCCAGAATTGGTGCCATACATAGCGTGGTTTTTGCGGGCTTTAGCGAGGGTGCCCTCAGAACTAGGATAGAGGACGCCAAGGCTAAGGTGCTCATTACCGCAACCTACACCAAGAGAAGGGGCAAAAAGATAGACCTTTTGGCAACCGCCCAGAGGGCTATAGACGGACTCTCCTTTGTGGAAAAAGTGGTGGTTTGGGACAGGGATGGAGATGTGCTTAACGGAGAAAGCCCACTCTTGGTTAGCTTAGACAAGCTGATAAAAGAGTCTTCTCCTGTTTGCGAGCCGGAAGTTATGGACGCAGAGGACCCGCTGTTTATCCTCTACACCTCCGGCACAACTGGAAAGCCAAAGGGAGTTCTCCATACCACTGGTGGTTATATGGTGGAAACTTACTACACCACCAAGGTGGTCTTTGACGCCCATGAGGATGACATTTACTGGTGCACCGCAGACATAGGTTGGATTACAGGGCATTCGTACATAGTTTATGGACCTTTGGCAAACGGACTGACCTCTCTGACGGTGGAGGGTGCCCCAGACTATCCAAACCCAGGCAGATGGTGGAGCTATGTGGAGAAGTACAGGGTAAATATTTTTTACACCGCACCCACCGCCATAAGGATGTTCATGAGGTTTGGAGAGGAGTGGCCTGCCAAGTATGACCTGTCTTCTTTAAGGGTGCTTGGCACTGTGGGTGAGCCTATAAACCCAGAGGCTTGGGAATGGTACTACAAACACATAGGAAGGGAAAAGTGTGTGATCGTGGATACTTGGTGGCAAACAGAAACGGGAGCACACATGATCACCACCATACCCTCCTATCCAGCCAAACCCGGTAAGGCAGGGAAGCCCTTCTTTACCATAGAACCCGCAGTGGTGGATAGCCAAGGGAATCCCCTTCCTCCTAACACAGTTGGAAACTTGGTTATAAAGTCCCCTTGGCCCTCCATGCTAAGGACATGCTGGGGAGAGCCCGAAAGGTATGAAAAATATTGGACTACCATACCCGGTCAGGTCTATTTTACCGGAGACTTGGCTACCTACGATGAAGAGGGCTACATAATGATCCTCGGAAGGGCTGACGATGTGCTGAATGTGGCAGGGCATAGGATAGGAACCATGGAGGTGGAATCTGCTTTGGTGGACCACCCAGCGGTGGCTGAAGCGGCGGTTATAGGAAAGCCCCACGAGATAAAAGGGGAAGCCATAAAGGCTTTTGTGATCCTAAAGAAGGGCTTGGAGCCCTCCGACAGGCTAAAGGAGGACATAAAACAGCATGTCAGACAGGTGCTTGGTGCCATTGCGGTGCCAGATGAGATAGAATTTGTGGAAAAACTACCAAAGACCAGAAGCGGAAAGATCATGAGGAGGGTTCTGAAGGCTCAGGAGCTTGGACTGCCGGTGGGGGATGTTTCTACCTTGGAGGACTAAAATCCCGGGGGCTTTGCCCCCTTGACCAACAATTCAATCTATGGTATCCTTTTTGCTATGCGGAGGTGGTTTTTGGTCCTCTGCCTTGCCTTTGGCTTTTCTTACGCCCAAGAGTGCAAGGTGTTAGAGGGCTATGCCTCTTGGTATGGTGGAAAGTTCCACGGAAGGAAGGCATTTAGCGGAGAAAAGTTTGATAAATTCAAATACACCGCCGCCTCAAAGCACTTTGGCATGCATACATACCTTTTGGTGAGAAACTTAGAAAACGGAGAGGAGGTGGTGGTTAGGGTTAATGATAAGGGACCATACAAAAAAGGCAGGATCATAGACCTTTCAAGGTCTGCGGCGGAAAAGCTCGGAATGCTCAAAAAGGGAGTGGCTAAGGTTCAGGTGATGCCCTTGCACTGTGTGGCAAAGGATGACCAAGAGGAAATAATAGCGGACCTTATAAAGACCGATTGACCAAGAGGGTTCCACAGCCCCCAAGTTTGTCCTTTCTGTATCTTGTAGAAAGGGAAACCTTTATGCCCTGAGCCTTTAGGGTCAAAAAAGCCCTCTCGTATTCCTCCGAAGATGGCGCTTCAAAGTCAGGCTTTGTGGAGTTATAGTAAAGAAGCACTGCCCTCAAGCCCAGTTCCTTGACAAGCCTTGAAAACTCCAAAAGTTCCTCTTGTGTGTCGTTTATGCCCTTTATAAGCAAATACGCCAAGGCAACCTTTTTCCTCTTGCTTGAACTGAGCCCTTTGAGGGAATATTTCAATGTGCGGACCAACTTCTCAAGGCTCCCTCCATGAGGGATCAAAAGTTTTCTTTTTTCCTCCCTTACTGTATGCACAGATATGGTTATGCCGTTGTGGGGAAGACTAAGTAGCATGGGCAGTTTTTCCGTGGGGAAGCCGGTGGTGTAGAAGGAAACCTTCAGTCCCTCCTCTTTTAGCATCCAAAAGGCTTCTTGGACATTTTTGTAGTTCATCAATGGCTCCCCAATGCCCGACATGGCTATCCTCTTTATTGGAAGTTTATCCTTCAAAAGCTTGTATTGAGAGTATATTTCCTCTGCGGAAAGGTTTCTCAGTAGTCCCTTTGAGCCCGAAAGGCAGAAGGGACATCCCAAAGCACAGCCCACTTGAGTGGAAAGGCAAAGGGTGTCTCCCCTGTAAAAGACCGACTCAACTCTTGAGCCATCCTCCAACTCAAACAAAAACAATCGGTTTAGCTCACTCTGTAGCTCCCACAGTAGCTTCATGGTCTATACCTACCCTTTTACAGCATGTTGGACACGCCCTGCAGTGTTCCAAAGCCCTTTCGTAATGGTTGGGCAAAAGCTCCTTCAAAGGCACTTCAATTTTTTTTCCTTCTCTCTCCAACAGGGCATAACTCTGCAGTGGCTCCACAAAAATTAGGTTGTATTCCCCTCCATCATAGCATATAGAAGTCCCTACCTCGGGTAGGATCTCCTTTATCAAATAGTTTCCCCGCTCGTAGGCTAAACAGCACAAGAGCCTTCCGCATGGTCCGGTAAATTTGGAGGGAGACAGGGGAAGGTTCTGGAGGTGTATATCGTGCACATAAACGGATTCCATTTTCTCCGCAAACTTTGCACAGCAGGCATCATTACCACAATTCCCAAGCCAACCCATCATCTGAACCGCGTCTCGGACACCAATCTGCCTCATCTCTATGCGTTTTTTTAGGGATTTTGCCAGATCTCTTACCAAAGCCCTAAAATCCACCCTCTGCTCTGCGGTATAGTAAAAGAACACCTTGGACCCATCCAAGGGAATGTAGGTTTTCAAAAGCTTCATCTCCAAGTTATACCCTCTGATCTTTCTCTTGCAAAGTTGGTGAAATTCTTTTGCACGTTTCTCGTTTTCCTGAGCCCTTCTTATGTCCTCCTCCATCGCCCTTCTTAAAAAGGTTGCCTTTGAAGACAGCCCCTCCTTTGAATAGCCAAGCACCTCCACCAACTCTTCTCCCTTTTCAGAGCTGACAACCAATAACTCCCCCCTTTGAACATCCTCCTTCAACCCATCCACTTCTATGACCTTCTTAGTGTCCTGACAGCGCGCCTTTATATGAAGCATTTTTATTACCTCCCTTTAAATAAAGATAAAACAATGTGAGTTTTAAGTTGATACCTTTGCCCAAATACTCCATGGCAAAATATACCCTATCAAGCATGAGTTTATACCTTTCTTCCCGCTCTTGTAGGTATTTTTTGTGGATCAAACCCGAGAGGATCTTAAGGAATAAGAGCTTATCCTCCGTGCTCCAGTCTTCCAATTTGTTGGCTAATTTAAAGAGGCTAACCCAGTCTAACTGCCAAAACTTCAGCGCGGTTTCTACTATATCTTTCTTTTCTTTCAAGCTTTCAAGTAAGATAAGACTACCCTCCGAAAGCTCCAAAAGAAGCACATCCTTTATACCCGTCCTTTGGACAAGCTCCTCCTTGGTAAGGGGTGGGACCTCTAACATAAAGCACCTTGACTTTATGGTAGGCAATATGCTGTTTAGGTTATGGGAAACAAGGATAAAGTGAGTGTCTATGGGAGGTTCTTCTAAGACTTTTAGCAGGGCATTTTGGGCGTAGGGGTTCATGGCGTCTGCGTTATATATAACAACCACCTTTTTGTGGGACAGGGCAGGCTTTATATAAACAAACTCCCTAACAGCCCTAATCTGATCTACCTTTATCTCCGTCTTTTCGGGCTTGAGATAGATAAAATCTGGATGATCTCCCTGAAGATAAACAAAGGCACCGTCTTCATATACCTTTAGCTTTTCTTCAGGCTGGGAGAAAAAGTCCCTCAAAAGACGGCAGGATTCACAAACACCGCAGGCAGGATACTGGGACTTTAAGCACAGCAGAGCCTTGGAGAGCTCAAAGGCAATTTCCCGCTTTCCTACTCCCTCCTTTCCATAAAAAAGTAAGGCTTGGGGCACCCGGTTTTGCCTGAACATTCTTTCCAAAAAGGCTTGCAGTTTCATTGCTTAGACTTGTCTATTAGCTTGAGAAACTCCTCCCGTGTGCGCAGGTCAGATAGGAATATACCCCTAAGGGCTGAAGTAGTTGTAATATGCCCCGGGGACATCACCCCCCTCATGGACATGCACAAATGCTCCATTTCCAAGACCACCGCCACACCCTTTGGCTTTAACTGCTCCATCAAAAAGTCTGCAATTTGGTTTGTGAGTCTTTCTTGGACTTGAGGTCTGAGGGCAAAGGCTCGGACCGTCCGGACAAGCTTTGAGAGACCGCAGACTATACCGTTGGGTATGTACGCTATGTGCGCCTTTCCAAAGAAGGGCAAGAGGTGATGCTCGCACAGGCTGTATATATTTATGTCCTTGACCAAAACCATTTCATTGTAATCCCCAAACTCCTCAAATAGCTTGAAGTCAAAGGACCTTTGGTGGTCAAACTCCTCCCACATGCGGGCTACCCGCATGGGCGTCTCCTTCAGCCCCTCCCTATCCGGGTCCTCTCCGATTGCCTCCAAAAAGAGCCTTATGGCTTGCTTTAACTTCTCTTTATCTACAGCCATTCCTTGATCCTCCTTGCGATCTTTTCGGGGCTAAAGCCAAAGTAGTCCATGAGCACATCACCCGGTGCGGATTTTCCAAACTCCTCAAGGGTGATCAAAAGCCCATCCATTCCCACAAATCTATGCCAGAGCAGTCCTCTTCCCGCTTCCACCGCTACCCGTTTTTTGACCTCTGGTGCAAGAATATGGTCTTTATACTCCTCTGGTTGGTGTTCAAAGACTTCAAAGGAAAAAACATTTACAACCCTTACCTTTATGCCCTTCTTTTCTAAAATCTCCTTTGCCATCAAGGATGGATAAACCTCTGAGCCAGAGGCAAAGACTATTACATCGGGTGTTCCCTCCGTGTCAGCTATCACATAGGCACCCTTCAGCGCAGACCAGTGGGAGGGATATTTTTGGCGGTCTATAACAGGGAGCTTTTGCCTTGTAAGGATTAATGCGGTGGGTCCCTCCTTTCTTTTTAGTGCTATGTGCCAGGCTACGCTAACCTCGTTGGGGTCCGCTGGCCTGAGAACCCAAAGGTTTGGAATGAGCCTCAAGGATGAAAGCTGTTCCACCGGTTGATGGGTGGGTCCGTCCTCTCCGAGCCCGATGGAGTCGTGGGTGAAAACATAAACGACCTGCAAGTTGGAGAGGGAAGCCATCCTTATGGAAGGTCTCATGTAATCGGAGAACACCAAAAAGGTGCCACCGTAGGGGATAATACCACCATGGTATGCCATGCCGTTGAGAATAGTCCCCATGGCGTGCTCCCTAATTCCAAAGTGTAGGTTTCTACCCTGTGGGAAGTCTCCCTCTCCGTGAAGGTAGGTGTTGTTGGATTCCGAAAGGTCCGCAGAACCTCCAAAGAGGGTGGGAATTGCCTTTGATATGGACGCCAAGACCTTACCGCCCGCCTGACGGGTCGCCATGGCATCCTTGAACTCGGGCAATAGCTCCCTGTAATCCTCCTCCCAATCCTTGCTCAAGGACTTTTCCAGAAGCCTTGCCAACTCTGGATGGCTCTCTCTATACCTCTCAAGCAGGGCGTTCCACTCCCTTTCCAAAAGCTCGCCCTTCTTTATTTTCTCTTCCCTGTAGCTCCAAACTTCCTCTGGGACAAAGAACTCCTCCTCAGACCATCCAAAGTTTTTCTTGGTTTGCAGGGCTAACTCCTTTCCAAGGGGTGCACCGTGGGCGCTGGCATCATCTTGCTTTGGAGAGCCATAAGCCAAGTGAGTTCGGACAGATATAAAGGAGGGCTTTTGTTTTTGCTCCATCGCCCTCTTTATAGCTTTCTCCAATTCCGCCAAATCGTAGCCGTCCTCCACCTCCTGCACAAACCAACCAAAGGCATCAAACCTCCTTAGCACATCCTCCGACCAGGCTAAGGATGTGGGTCCGTCTATGGAAACTTTGTTGTTGTCCCAGATAACTACGAGCTTGTTTAACTTCCAGTGTCCCGCCAGCTGGGAAACTTCACAGGAGACACCCTCCATAAGGTCACCGTCGCTCACAAGGGCAAAGGTATAGTGGTCTATTATGGGAAAACCTTCCCTATTGAACTTGTCCGCAAGGAATTTTTCTGCCAAAGCCATACCGACCGCGTTGCCAATGCCCTGTCCGAGGGGTCCAGTGGTTGCCTCTACCCCCGGTGTAAGAAAGCTCTCGGGATGCCCTGGCGTTTTGCTACCGAGCTGTCTAAAGCCCTTTAGGTCCTCAAGGCTCAGCTCATAACCCATTACAAAGAGTAAAGAGTAGAGCATGGCGCTGGCGTGTCCTGCGGAGAGCACAAAGCGGTCCCTGTTGAACCATTTGGGGTTCTTTGGGTTAAACCTTAGGAACCTATCGTAAATTATGTAAGGAATGTGGCTTGCTCCAAGGGGCATACCCGGATGCCCGGACCTTGCCCTCTCCACTTGATCCACGCTCAAAAATCTTATGGTGTTTATCAAAAGCCAATCTCTCTCCTTTGCGTTCTTGAAATAGTTTCGCATAGATTAGATTATAAGGGCTTTTTATATTTTACTCACTGAGAAATGGTGTAAAGATGCTGTTCTAAAAAATCCCTAATCGGGACGCCCCTCCAACCTCTAAAGGAGCTAACCGCTTCCTCACCCTTTCCCACGCCCCTTCTATCACCTCTTCTACAGCTTGACAATTGCAAATTATTTGCATATAATACTTCTTATAAAAAGGAGGTAGAAGGATGGACATAGGTGGCACGAAGGACTTTGAGTTCAACATCAGGGACCCGAAGTTTTTGGACGAGCAAGCCCTCTGGGAGGAGGCAAAGAGGGTATATTCAAAGTGTAAGGATTGTAGGATGTGCGTTACCTACTGCCCTTCTTTCCCAGCCCTGTTTGATGCGGTGGACCGGCACGATGATGATGTCCAAAAGCTGAGCAAAGAAGAGTTAGCCCTTCCTTTGGAGTTATGCTTTCACTGTAAGCAGTGCTATTTTAAGTGCCCTTACACTCCACCCCACGAGTGGCGCATAGACTTCCCTCACCTTTCCCTGAGGTATAAGGTGTGGAAGTTCAAAAACAAAGGAGCCAAGCTAACAGACAGACTTATGGTAAATACAGACTTGGTGGGCAAGCTTTCGGTGCCCTTCGCCGGAATAGTAAACAAGCTAAACAACACAAAGCCCGTAAGGGTGATATTGGAGAACTTTATGGGCATAGACAGGAGGGCAAAACTGCCGCCCATAAACTCTCAAACTTTGGTGGATTGGTATAAGGAGAACAGAAAGCCCGTCAAAGGCGAAAACGGAAAGGTTGTCCTCTTTAGCACCTGTCTTTTTAACTATAACTACTTGGAAAAGGGCATAGCACTGCTACGAGTTTTAGAAAAGAACGACCTTTGGGTGGAAATTCCGGAGGTCCAGTGCTGTGGCATTCCCTTCTTTGATGTGGGAGACATAGACACATCCATACAAAAAGCCAAGCACAACGTCAAGGTTTTAAAGTCCTATGTATCTGCGGGTTATGACATAGTAGTGCCCGTGCCCACCTGTGCCCTGCAGATAAAGTACGAGTATCCGTTGCTCTTGCCCGAGGACCCCGACGCCAAGTTGGTTTCCGAGAAGGTTTTTGATGTGCATGAGTATCTTTGGAAGCTAAAGGAAAAGGGAAGACTAAACCAAGACTTTAAGGTATCCATGGGCAACATAGCTTACCACATCCCCTGCCACCTCAAATCCCTGAACGTGGGCTACAGGGCGGTGGCACTTATGAGGCTAATACCCAACACCAAGGTTAGGCTCATTGAAAGATGCTCCGGACACGATGGCACCTTTGGTGTAAAAAAGCAAACCTTTGACATGGCATACAAGGTAGGCTCCAAGCTCTTTGAGGACATAAACAGCGCAAAGGCGGACCTTGTGGTTTCCGATTGCCCCCTTTCCAGCAACCAAATAGAGATGGCAACGGGCATAAAGGTATTGCACCCCATAGAGGTTTTATACAGGGCTTATAATTTTTGAACCATGCTTAGGGTAGTTCTGAACGGTAAAGAGTATGAAGTGCAAGAGGGCAAAAAGCTCGGAGATTTCTTTAAAGAGGTGGGAATAGAGGGTGCCCTTGGTGCCAAGCTGGGTGGGACAATAATTGACCTTCAGACACCCATAAGGGAGTCTGGAGAGCTTGTGCCCATATACAGGCAGGACCCAGAGAGCTTGGAGATCATGCGCCACTCCCTTGCTCACATAATGGCTCAAGCCCTAAAGGAGATATACGGTAGGGAGGTGGTCCATCTTGGAGTTGGTCCCACCACGGAGGAAGGTTTTTATTACGACGTGGAGGTGGAAGGAACAAGGATCAGAGAGGAGGACCTACCCAAGATAGAACAGAAGATGAAGGAGATCGTAGAGAAGAACTATCCCATTCTGAGGAGGGAGCTGGACAGGGATTCCGCCCTGAGGCTCTTTGAACAGTTAAAAGAACATTACAAGCTTGACATAATTAGGCGCATAGACCCTCACGATGTTATATCCGTCTATGAGCAGAGGGACTTTATAGACCTTTGCAGGGGTCCCCATGTGCCCTCCACCGGTATGGTGGGTGCCTTTAAGCTAACTCACATAGCGGGTGCCTACTGGCAAGGAGACCCTTCCAAGCCCATGCTCCAAAGAATTTACGGCATAGCATACTGGGATACAAAGGAGCTTGAAGAGAGGCTGAGGTTTTACGAAGAGGTAAAGAGAAGGGACCACAGAAAACTGGGTGCGGAGTTGGAGATGTTCCTCATAGACGAAGACATAGGGGGAGGTTTGGTGCTTTGGCTTCCAAAGGGTGGGATATATAGAAAAGTTTTGGAGGATTTTTGGAAGGAAGAACACATAAAGAGGGGCTATCAACTGGTTTATACACCCCATGTGGGAAAGGCAAACCTATGGCAAACCAGCGGGCACTTAGAGTATTACCGCCAGAATATGTATCCACCCATGGAGATGGAGCAGGAGGAATACTTTGTCAAACCTATGAACTGTCCTTTCCATGTGGCTATTTACAAGAGCAAGGTAAGGAGTTATAAGGAACTGCCTCTGAAGTTGGCAGAGCTTGGCACTGTGTATAGATACGAGCTCTCTGGAGTTCTGCACGGGCTCATGAGGGTAAGGGGCTTCACCCAAGATGACGCCCACATAGTATGCACACCCGAGCAGGTGGAGGATGTTATCCTTGAAACCTTGGACTTTGCGGTGCAAATGTTAAAAACCTTTGGCTTTGAAGACTTTAAGGTTTATATATCCACAAGACCACCCCTTTACATCGGCTCCGAGGAACAGTGGGAAAAGGCAGAAAATGCCCTCAAGAGGGCGGTGGAAACCCTAAACTTAAGCTACGAGATAGACGAGGGCGGTGGGGCTTTTTACGGTCCCAAGATAGACGTAAAGATCAAGGATGCCATAGGTAGGTTCTGGCAGTGTTCTACCATTCAGTTTGACTTTAACCTGCCAGAGCGCTTTGACATGGAGTATGTAGGTCCAGACAACAAAAGACACAGACCCTACATGATCCACCGGGCGATCTTTGGGTCAATAGAAAGGTTCACTGGTGTTCTTTTGGAGCACTATGCGGGGCTTTTGCCCTTCTGGCTCGCACCCGTCCAAGCAAGGGTAATCCCAGTTTCTGAAAAACATATACCTTATGCGACCCAACTTAAGGACTTCTTAACCGAAAGGCACTTTAGAGTGGAAGTGGACGACAGAAAGGAACGACTCTCCGCCAAAATAAGGACTGCGGAGTTGCAAAAGGTCCCTTACATCCTTGTGGTGGGAGACAGGGAGATGGAAAGTAAAACCGTTTCCGTCAGGTCCAAAAAGGAAGGAGATTTAGGAAGTAAAACTTGGGAGGAGCTGGTAGGATTTTTCACAGAACTCGTCCAAAGGAAAGTATGTTAATATCTTTAGCAAAACTTGAAAAGGAGAGTGTCATGGAAGAACAAACCTACGCAGTCCCTTTTGCATTGGTAGGCTTTTTCCTAACTTCCAAGCCCATTGAGGAGAGCATCAGAAACGACGTAGCCCCTGAGGAGTTGGAAAAGCTTCAGGAGATCATAAGCAAGCTACTCTTTACAGAGGGTGTCCAGGTTGCCCTATATCCATCGGTGGTTCCACCAGACCAGGCGGAAGAGGCGGTAGATGAGCTTGAAGACATGATCTTTGGAGAGGAGGAATGACCAAGCTGATCCTGTGCGGAGCCCTCGGGAGAATGGGCAGGGCTATCCTAAAGGTCTCCCTTGAGTATCCAGACCTGCAGGTGGTTGCGGGCGTTGAGCACCCCGACTGCGTAAGAGGGCAAAGCCTAGGAGAAGCCACAGGCATGGAAGAGTTCAAGTCTGCACCGCTTACCTCCAACTTGGAGGAAGTTTTACCCCTTGGAGATGTGGTGGTGGATTTTACGGGAAACACCCTGTCCGCTTTAGCCCATGCCAAGCTGTCTGCCTATGCGGGTAAAGGAGTAGTCATGGGCACTACGGGCTTTAGCCCACAGCAGGCGGAGGAGCTAAAAGAGCTTTCAACATATGCCCCCATTCTTCTCTCCCCCAACATGAGCTTGGGAGTAAATATTCTCTTTAGGTTGGCAGAGATAGCGGTTAAAGCCCTAAAGGACAAAGGTTTTGACGTGGAAATTTTAGAGATCCACCACCGATTTAAAAAGGACGCACCAAGCGGAACTGCCCTAAAGCTCTTGGAGGTAGTAGCTAACGCCTTGGGCAAAGACCCCTCACAGGTGGGAAAGTTTGGAAGGGAGGGCATAGACCCAAAGGGCGAGGAGATAGGCGTTATGTCTTTGAGGGGTGGAGATGTGGTAGGAGAGCACACCCTATATCTTTTGGGCTTTGGAGAGAGGATAGAGCTTACCCACAGGGCGGTCTCCAGAGACATCTTTGCCAAGGGCACCTTGGAAGCCTGCCGATGGATCAAAGGAAAACCTCCCGGCTTTTACAGCATGTTTAATATGCTTGGAATATGAGCTTTTATGAGGTCATAGAGGACATCACCGCAGACGCGGGCATAAGGGTAAGGGCAAAGAGCTTGGAGGAGCTATTCTGCAAAGCGATCCTTGCCACCTTTAACGAGATCACAGACATAGAAAAGGTTAGCAAAGACAAAAAAGTGGAGTTGGAGGTTAAAGGAGAACTACCCTACCTTTTGGCAGATGTCATAAACCAGCTTTTGGTTCTGCACGAAAAGGAAAAATTGGTAATAAGCCACTGTGAAAGGGTGGAGTTTAAAGAGGATAGTGTTAAACTAATGCTAAAGGGCGGTCCCTTTGACCCAGAAAGGCACCCATCAAAGCTCGTCATAAAGGCGGCCACCTATCACAGGCTCAAGGTGGAAAGGTTGGATGATGGCTATTTGGCGGAGGTTATCTTTGATATATGAGGCTAAGGGCTTACGCAGAGCTTACAAAGTTTGAACACACCATCTTTGCCCTTCCCTTCTTGCTGGCGGGAATAGTCCTGTTGGTTGAGGATTTCCCATCCCCTTGGAAGCTCTTTTGGGTGTTGGTTGCCTTTGTGTCCGCAAGGACGTTGGGTATGTCCCTCAACAGGCTCATTGACCTTCCCATAGACCAGCTAAACCCAAGAACAAAAGGTTGGGTTCATGCAAGGGGTGAGCTCTCTCAAGAAGACATCAAAAAACTTGTTTTGATCTCCGGGGGTATATTCCTCCTTTCCTGCCTTATGATAAACCTGCTTACCTTCCTGTTGGCTCCTTTGGTGGTTTTTCTCCTTTGGTTTTATCCTTATGCCAAGCGGGTAACCTACTATCCACACTTGGTGCTTGGCTTGGTTTATTTTTTGATCCCCCTTGCGGTGGATACTGCCTTTAATGAGGGCATATCAAAAACCGCCCTGCTTTTGGGTGTGGGTATGGCTTTTTGGGTAGCGGGGTTTGATGTGCTGTATGCCCTACAAGACTATGAGTTTGACAGGACGCACAATCTAAAGTCCATCTCCGTAAAGTATGGCATCGGAGGAGCCATAAAGATCGCCAGGTTCTTTCATGTTATAACCTTTCTTTCCCTTTTAGCTTTACTCTTCGTGGTGGATTTCTTGGGTCTCATTTACCTTTTGGGACTTTTAGTGCTCGGTCTCTTTCTTGTGTACGAGCACAGTCTAATAAAGGAGTACGACCTTTCTAAGATAAACAGAGCGTTCTTTACAGTAAATGGGTATGTAAGCGTCGTATACTTTCTTACCGTTCTTTTGGATAGGTTGATTTAAAAAAAATTGCTTATAATAATTTTCCCATGGGTGAAATGGAAAGGTTTGAAAACCTGATAGAAGAAAAGTTAGGAACAAACAGAATTCTAAAGAGGGGGGAAGTGGTAAAGGGAAGGATCGTCAAGATAGACGACAGGACTGTATACATTGATGTGGGCTACAAGGTAGAGGCAGTCATGCCCAGGGAAGAACTGCCACCACAAGCCAAAGAGGGGGACGAAATAAAGGGTATCCTGCTTAAATTTTCAAGGGGTGTGCCCGTTCTGTCTTTTCAAAGGTATCTCAAAGAAAGGCTCTATAGCTTTCTAAAGTCTGCACAAGAGAAAGGTAAGTTCATAGAGGGTAGGGTAGAGGAGGTTTTGGACGACGCCTACGTGGTTAGTGTCAGTGGTCTAAAGGCAATCCTGCCCAAATCTGAAGCCCGACGTGGGCTAAGAAAGAATTCAAGGGTGATAGCAAAGATAAAGGAACTTTCAGACACAAAGGAAGGTTTGAAGATCGTTCTAACTGAAAAGGATTTTATAGAGCTAAGCAGAAGGAGAAAGAAGGAGAGGATCCTTAAGCAGTTAAAGGTGGGAGATGTAGTAGAGGGTAGGGTTTTCAAAATAGACCCAGAGAAAGGGATTACACTACTGATAAAGAATGTGCTAAGGGCTTTCTTGCCAAAGGAGGAACTCTCTTGGGGTAGGGACAGGAATCCCTACAACTACACGGAGGTAGGCGAGAGGCTCAGGGTTAAGGTTAAAAGAATACCCAAAGACGGTGAGTTTATCTTTGTGAGCCTTAGGGAGCTAAAGCCCAACCCGTGGGAAAAGGCAAAGGAAGTTGTAAGCAAAAGCAAAGTTATGCCTGCTAAGGTGGTGGATATAACAGAAAAGGGAGTTGTAGTAGAGCTTTTTGAAGGTTTAGAGGGCTTTGTGCCGAAGGACGAGGTTTCTTACGACGGCAGTATGCCAAAGAAGTGGGAAAATGTTAACGTAAAGGTCCTTGAGTTCAACCCAAAAGCACAAAAGCTCATTCTTAGCATAAAGGAAACACTTCCAAAGCCTTGGGAGGAGTATATTAAAAAGCATCCTGTGGGAAGCAAAGTTAAGGGAATTGTCCAAAGGTTTGACAAAGCGTCAGCTATAGTGGATTTGGGCGGTGTAAAGGGGATCATTCACAGGAGCGACCTCTCTTGGGGAAGACCGGGGAGGATAGAGGATGTTCTCAAAATAGGAGAAGAGAAAGAGTTTGCGGTCCTTGGTTTGGAGGGTAAGTTTGTAAAGCTCGGGCTAAAGCAACTGCAGGAGAATCCTTGGGAGCTCTTTCTCAAAAAGTACAAGGTGGGAGATAAGGTTAAACTAAAGGTAGTTTCTGTGCATCCCTTTGGGGCATTTTTGGAGTTTCCCGAAGGAGTGGAAGGGCTGTTGCCCCTTTCTGAGGTGGATAATATAAAGGATATAAAGGTCGGAGATGAAATTGACGTACGCATTATTGATATAGTTCCCCACTCAAAGGTAACGCTAAGTGCAAAGGAGGAAACCAAGGCAGAAGACATAGTCAGCGAAGGAGGAGAGAGCGGTTTTACTTTGGGAGAACTTTTGAAGAAGCAGATGAAGCTGTAAGATGACTAAAAGGGATATAATTCAAAAGTGCCACGAGAAGGGTCATGATTTTTCTAAGGCTTTGACCGAGAAGGTGTTGAACTTTGTCCTTGAGGAAATTGCCCTGAGCTTAAGTAGAGGTGAGAAGGTTAAGCTCTCGGGCTTTGGCACATGGAGCCTAAGGAAGACAGGTAAAAAGGTTGGCGTCAAGTTCAAGCCCAGCAAAAAGCTTCTGTCCTATTTGAACACCCCCAACTTAAGTGCTAAAATTAATAGATAACGGGGTGTGGCGCAGGAGGAAGCGCGCTGGCATGGGGGGCCAGAGGTCACGGGTTCAAGTCCCGTCACCCCGATTCTGAACTAAAAAGGAGTCAAAATGGCTTTTGAACTGGAAGGGCACATTGAAGCTTTAACTCTCAGAGTTTTTATCAAGTCCCTTGAGCTGTTAGGGGGTACGCAGAAATTGGTACAAACACGGGCAACTGGTTGGCTATCATCCCTACTTTTAGCTTCCTACACTGTAGTGCTGAAGGAGGAATATCTCAAATCCGAGCAGGAGATCGCCCAAAGGCTAAGGATAACCCCCCAAACGGTAAAAAACATCCTCCGGTCTGAGCCTGTAGTTGATAATTTAGAGGAAGTTTTTAAAAGTGAAGGCAAAGACCTTAACATACATACCGCCGGCAGCATAGCCAAGCTCGCTTACAGACTAATAAAAGACCAAAAGGACCATACAGGTCTTTGCTTGGAGTTCTCAAGGAGAACTGCAGGAGCCTTGGATATAGCCTGGGCTAAAATCCTCCTTAGAAGGCTTGAGGAGAAGGATTTTCCCGTTCAATCTGCACAAAATCTAAAGGAGAAGCTTGGAAAGGTTTGGCTGAGTGGCAGGTCTGCCCAAGAGCTCCTTGAAGAGCTTGATTATCCCATTCACACACCCATTGAGCTCATAGAAAAGATAAAAGAAAACCTGCGTATGTATGGGCTTGAATGAAGTATGTTGGTTATTTGGTTCTGGTCCTTCTTTTTATTTATTTTGTCTTTGTTAAACCTTTTCTGCTTTTGCACCGCATTGAGTTTGAGATAAAAGAGCCAAAAATAAACCTCAAGGAAAGAAGCTTTGAGATAGGAGAGTTTTGGGTTCTTTTGCCTAACTTCAGAGGTGAAACGTTCTTTTTCAGGGTGGAGGGGCTTGCCCTTTATAAAGATACTTTAAAGTTAAAGGAGTTTTCGCTGATAAGCGTCTCCTCAAAGATAGCAGAAAAGCCCTCTGAATACGATTTTAGCGACCTTGCGAGGAGATTGAATAAGATAAACATACACCTACAGAGGGCTTACATCTCAATGAATTCACTGCTTCATTCAGAGAGTATAACCATTTTTGTAGGGAAAGCCCACAAAGAGGGCAATAAAATTTGGGCTGAAGAGCCAACAGTTGCCTATCATATCCATGGACAGAACATAACAAGGATAGAAGTTCTTGTTGAGGGCGCCCAATTAAGGGGTCCCACCTTGGAAGTTCTTTCTTCAAAGGTTCTCGGAGATGGTTATTCCTTTGACCTAAAAGGTCGTTGGAAAGGCAAAGAGGGCACCTTTGAGGCAGTGGGCTATGTGGATAAAATAATCACCGAGAACTTTTCCATTGAACCCATAAGGGTAGAAGCTAAAGGTTTTTTGGACTATAAAAACATTAAAGTAGATATGCAATTGCAAACGGAGGACCTTAGGATAAAAGAAAAACACTTTGGCAGGGTAGCCGGGAGAGGAGAATACCGCTACGGGTGGAAGAAGGAAAGCCTGTTTTTTACTAGCCTTGAGAGTAGGAAGCTCAATGGAAGGCTTGAGTATGACTTGAATAGAAAGGTATTACAGCTTTACCTTTCCGAGCTCGCCTTTGATGAGAAGCTGGTTGGTGTGAAACAGGGTGTGAGGGGCTCCTTTGCGGGCAGAATGTTTGCAGACCTCAACAAAAAAACCTTAGGCTTAGACGGCAAGGTTAAAGACCTGATCTTTCAAGACATCCAGATAAATACCGCAAACTTGAGCTTGGGGCTTGATTACAAGGAAAAGCCAAGAGGGGAAGTTTCCTTTGCCTCCGATGTGCTTGAGCTAAAGGGTAGGTTCTACGGGAATGACCTTTGGGGTCAGCTAATGGTAAAGGGGCTACCCTATCAGAAGGGAAATGTGAGGGCGCGGGTCTTTTATGAGGGCTATCTTTCTTATGTGGCAGGAACTCCAGAGAGCTCAGGGAAAGGCTACCTTTCGGACCTTTACATATACAACAGGTTCATAGGAAGGTCTGACTTTAATCTTAACCTCAAAGGGCAGGATTTTCTGGTTAGTGGAGAGGGCAAGGGTTTTAAACTGAGCGCCTCGGGAAATATAAAAGATGAAAGCATAAAGGGTGTTTTAACCTTTACGGGCTTTAGTTTTCAGGAAAAAGGTATAGAGCTTTCAAACCTTGTGGGGCAGGTTTCTTTTGGGGTTTTTGATAAAGAAGTGCAGGCAGAAGGCAAGTTGGAGGGAAAGTTAAGTCAGGAAAAGGTGCAGGCGCTTGCAAACTTGGAATTTAACATAAAACTTCTTGAAGGAAAGCCCGAGGGAGAGTTTAATAGCGTATTGAAAAACGTAAAGCTCGGGGACCTTGAGTTTAAAAACGGTCTCTTGGTGGGAAGTATAAAGGGTCAAAAACTCTCTTTAACCTACCGTTTGGAAGAAAAGCTCAAGGGTTCGGGCGTCTTTTCCCTCTCAGATTACACCTTTAGCACAGAGGGCAGGTGGGAAGGGGAGGTAAAGGGAAGTTTCTTGGCGCTCTCTTATAGGCTCCCAAGTTGTTCAAAGACCGCTTGCAAGGGCGAGCTCTGGGGAAGTGCAAAGTTCAAAGACACAACGATCCCCATAAACGCCAGGTTTGATTATGAAGGGGAAAGGCTGAGGGCAGAGATTAAAGAATTTGACCTTCAGAAGGGTCCAATAGTGGTAAGGGTAGGAGGGCTACGCTTGGAGGAGGGCAAAATCTTCTTTAGTGGTGGAAGTGTGAGGTTAAACTCAGAAGAATTGTTAAAGCTATCACCAACAGAAGGCTTCTATGACTTAAAAAAGTATAGCTTTGAGATGCCCAACATAAAAATATACCGCTATGCAGAGGGCAATGCTAAAATTTCTTACAGCAAAGTAGAAGGCTTTAATCTCAATTCAGAAGGGCACATAAACTTAGAAAAAACATCTGCACTCTTTCGAAGTAGAGTTCAAACTTCACTGATGGGCAACCTATACTATTATCTGAACATAGACAAAAAGGGCGTCAATTTAGTCTTGTTATCAAAGGAACCAATAGAGCTCAGGTCTAAGTATGTAGGTATTCCAATGAGGGGGGACGCTTACTTCTACGGGGACGGAAAGATCTTTAAAGGTTCGGTGAGCTTTTTGGGAAACGGTTCTTCTTTAACCGCCGAAGCAGAGGGAACAGACAAAGAGTTGCAGATAAAATTCAACGCAAACAGAGTCCCTATGGTATATAGGGATGAAAATTTAAGGGGTAATCTATTTTTGAGGGGGGTAGGTGCTATAAACACAGACTACAGAAGGGTTAAAATATCCTCTGACCTAAGCGTAGCGGGCACTGTGGAGGTGCGAAGTTTTCCAAAGGCAAAACAGGCAAAAAGGGAGGAAACTCCGCTTACAATAGACCTAAAGCTCTCTTCTTATGAGCCTCTCAGGGTATATCTGCCTGAGGGATACATATACAGCTCTTTGGAGGGTTATGCAAAGGGCAAGCTGGATGACCTTGAGTATAAGTTTAGGTTTTCACTTTCTGGGGGAGAGCTAAAGTATTTCAACAAAAAATTCTATGTAAAGTCTGGCTCTTTTGAGTTTGACAAAAAGAGCAAAAACATAGACCTAACCATAGCATCGCCCTTGCCCGATTATGTGATCCTCATAGACCTAAAGGGGGATCCCGAGTATCCTAAGGTTTTGCTTAACTCTGAACCACCAAGAGAAACGAGAAAAATAATAACAGACCTTCTGTTGGGTGGAGGAGAAGCTCAGGGAATTATATCCCTCGGAGATGTCCTATCCTCTCAGATCCCACAGATAGGAAGCCTCACAAAGGGCTTAGAAAAAACGTTGGGCACTGAGTTAAACGTATCCGTATCGCCTCAGCTCAGTAACTCCGGCGAGGTTGGAGTTTCCACAAAGATTTCTAAGGACATAACAGATAGGTTTTCCTTAGAGTATCAGCAGAGCACTTTGAAAGATCCAAAGGAGAGCTATGTGGGAGGCGGTGCAAGAATAACAGGTGGCACTTCGGTGGGAGGAAGGATAAACTCAGACAAGTCAAAGGAAGTTAGATTAAGGGTCAGGGGCAAGTTTAACTTTTGATAGGGTTTTCACATAGAACAAAAGATAATCCAAGAAGGAAAGAAAGATCAAAACATAAGCAGGATAGAGAAAGAGCCCTAACTTAAAGAAAGTATAGAGGGGAATGGCAAGGGATACGTAGGCTGTGGTAAGCTTGCCCAACATTCTTGCCTTGGGGACAAACCCTTTAGTCAAGTATATGTGCCCTCCACCAAGGAGTATAAAAAGGTCTCTAAAAAGCAAAGAAAACAGGAGGGTGGGCTCTATCATCTGAAATCTATAAGTGAAAACATAAAGGGCTATTACCAGTAAGGTTTTATCCGCCAGAGGGTCCAAGACCTTTCCCAAGTCTGTTTCCTGTTTTAGCCTTCTTGCCAGAAAACCATCCAAGGCGTCCGTTAGGGCAAGAATTATAAACAGTGCGATGGCTTTGGGAAATTCCAAAAATAGCATAAGGGGGCTGAGCAGTAGGCGGGCAAGTGATACAAGGTTTGGCAGGTTCATCACTTTAGAAAAAGCCAAAATCAACCGTGCCATCTTGGGAGAGCATTCCTCTCTTTAAAAGCTCCGTCTCTTCCAGCTTGATCAACATCTCTGGCATCACACCCATCGGGCAAATTAGGGAGCAGTTCTTACAGTGGGTGCAAAGGTTGATGTGGGCATCTTTGATAAGAAGGAGCCTTTCCTCCGCCTTTGAGTGCCTTCTGTCTTGGAGTAGCTTATAAGCTCGGGAGAAAGCCATTGGACCTCCAAAGTCTGAGTTGCTAACAAAGATGGGACAACTGCTATCACACAAACCGCAGGCAATACAGTCAAAACTCTTTGAAAGAAAGGGGCTCATCTCAAGCCTTTGCAGGTTCTCTTGAAGGGGTTCATACCATACCTTTAGCTTTTTGATACGTTCTATTAGGATGCTATGCTCCACCACCAAATCCTTAACGGGATGCATGTTGTCAAGGGGCTCCACCAAAACCTCCTCTCCCAGGTCTTTTATGGCGGTCTTGCACGCAAGAATGGGCTTTTGGTTTGCCTTTACTCCACAGGTTCCGCATATACCAGCCCTGCACATACTCCTAAAGGAGATGGTTGGGTCATACTCCTCTTTGATGTAAAAGAGGACATCCAAAAGGGTCTGCTCGGGCTCTGTGGGAACAACAAAATCCTTTATGACAAAATCATGGTCCCTGTAGAGTTTTAGTCGCACAAGCATGAAAATAAATTTAGGCTAAGGGATGGGTTTTAGTATCCTTATTTGATTCATCGGAACGCCCCTCCAACCTCCTCGGCCCCCTGTGGCGGAGCAGACGAAGTCAGTAAGACGGGCTATTAGCTTTCTTTTGCTATCGTTGCTAAGTCCCTTAAAATACACTCCCAGCTTCTCGTCCTTTACGAGCCTAACCGCCAGCTCATTAACCACTGCGGATATGGCATCGTAGCCACCGAGCCTTTCATACAGGCTCTTTTCCTTAGCCTGTGTGTATGCGGGTGCAGACAGCATACCCGCCAAAAGCAAGCCAGAAAGTAAAGCTCTCTTCATGGCAACACCTCCCAAAAGGATTTGCTTTTTATGTTAAGGCTCTTTGGCTTTTTGTTCAGTGATTAAATCACTCTCAATAGGTGGCCGTTTTCCTTTAGCCACTGGTGATGTTTTTGGTAATCGGGCATCAACACTTTGACCTTTGTCCAAAAGCTTTTGCTGTGGTTCTTTTCTTCTAAATGGACGAGCTCATGGACTACCACATAGTCTATAACCGAAAGGGGTGCCATAATGAGCCTCCAAGAGAAGTTAAGATTATTGCCCGAGCAGGAGCCCCATCGCATACGTGCATCTGTTATCTTTATCCTTTCATACTTAAAGCCTGCTTTTTTTGCGTAAAACTCTACCCTTTGGGAGATTTTCTCTAAAGCGGCCTCTTTATACCAAGCTATAAGGACTTCCCGGGCATATGGTAAGAACTTTTTGGAAAGGAAAAAGCCGTTTTCAAACCTTATTGGCTCCTCTTGGTTTTCCACTATGTATAGCTTGTAGGACCTGCCAAGATACAAAAAGCTTTCGCCATTAACGAACTCCTTTTTGCCCGCCTTTGGATCCCGAGAGAGAACCTCTTTTATTTTCCTTTCTATCCATTTTTTGTGCTTGAGGACCACCTCCATGATCTTCTCGTCGCTAACCTTCAAAGGTGCCTTAACTATCAGCTTACCCTCTTCTGTGATCTGAAGGGCTATAGTCTTTCTATCTGTCCTTATGATCTTATAAATCTCAGGTTGCATCTGTTTTTCTCCCAAATATATGGTAGGCAAGCTCCATTATTCTTTGGGCTATTTCGTTTCTCTTTTCCTTCAAAAGTTTCCTTTGCACCCCTCTGGGCAACAGAACTTGCGTTATTATATAACTTCTAACCCGCCTTTGCCTGTTGTAATTGTCCCAAAAATCCTCCGTGCTAATCTCTCTACCAAGTATGCTAAGCACATCTCTGGTTAAGTCCAAAAGAAGACCTATGTCTTCCTCCGTCAGGTTCTCGATGGGTTCTTTGCCAAAAAGGGACATCTTAAGCACTCCAAAAAATGGCATTTCCCTTTTTGGGTCCAAACCAAAGGTGTTTTCCGCCTCCCTTCCTTTCTTCATATCTTCCCTCAGTTTTTCAAGTTCTTTGAATATCTCCTCCCAATTTTCTCGGTATTCTTCCAAAACCCTTTTTAACCTGTCGGAAAATCTTTCATAAAACTCTGGGTCTTCTTCGTAGTGTTTCTCAATGTGTTCCAAAATAGCATACTCCAACTCCTGTGCCTTTGCCTTTATGGGCTTTGCCTTTAGCTTTTCCAAAAAGGCATCATCAAAAAGGGGAGTGGGGGGAACCTTGGGGTCTATGCCCTGCGATAGGAGATGCTCCTCTACGATCTCCCTTATCTTTTTGCTGGCATCCCTTAGGCTCAGCTTGTCATCCCTGTATCGGTTTCTTGCAGATTCCTTTATGTAGCCAAGAATTTTTAGGTCAGAGACATACCTCAAAGCCCCTGGGTCTGGCAGGACCGCATCCAAAGCCCTGCTGAACTTTCTAAACAGACTTATAAACTCATCCCTTGTCTTTTCATCCACCAAAAGGTCAACGCATTCATCTATGTCCTGCCTCCAGTTGGAAATGCCATGCTTTTTAAAAAACTCCTCTATTAAGCGGTGCGAAGATTTTAGGTCGTCAAGGCTTTTGCTTTTGTTTTTTACCACTTGGGTGATCTCCTGTATATCTTCGTCGGCGTATATGGCAAGGGCTTCTTCTAAGTGTTTTAGAACTCCCACATAATCCACCACAAAGCCACAGCTTTTGTTTTTGTTATAAACCCTATTGACCCTTGCGATCGCCTGCAAAAGGTTGTGGTCTTTTAGGATGTTATCAAGATACATCACCTGCTCAATGGGTGCATCAAAGCCAGTTATAAGCATGTTATTAACCACAAGGATGCCCACATCACCGGTTAGCCCATCTTGGGTGGCTACTCCAAAGGGTAGGTTAAAGCTTGCTATGTTCTTTTTGTGCTCGTTTTCGTCGGTGTATTCCCTTTTGTAAATATTTGGGTCGTCGTTGGGAGATGCGGAGATCACCACCGCAACCTTTAGCCTTTTTAGGGTCTCAAGGTCCAAGTTTGTTCCTTTTTCCTCAAGCTCTTTTATTTTCTCCTTTAGGGC
>Ga0272445_1001084_pt1 | contig 22470 bp, 18 predicted proteins | sample YNPCB0031_FD_194404 | JGI IMG/M metagenome (GOLD analysis project Ga0272445, IMG submission 194404) | Hot spring sediment microbial communities from Yellowstone National Park, WY, United States - YNP-CB-003-1 | ecosystem: Environmental > Aquatic > Thermal springs > Hot (42-90C) > Sediment... | reverse complement strand
ATATCCATAAAACCGAACCATCCTCTCCGTTTAAAGCATAAAGAGCCTTCCAAAACGAACCGATTACTACTTCAAGTTTCCCATCGTTATCTATATCAGCAATGGAAGGGGAGAGCCAGGGCTTCCCTGACTATCCGGCTCAACAAAATAAAAAATTCATTCAAAAATCGCCACAAATAACACCACTTTTTCAGAGCTTCAAATAAAATTATAACTTTTCTATCACTCTCTTTATCCTTTCCATAAAATCTTCTCTTTCATACTCCACAAACTCAAGGGTGTGAAGGTATTCAAGAAATCCATCCATATCAAGGGAATTCCATATTGCCTTTACCTGAAGTTCCTCCGGAAGATTGTAGAAAAAATTTCCCGTTCCGAGGGCATCCTGAAGGGTTGCTATATCATTCCTTATAACTTCCCTTACAACCTCCTCTGAGGGTGAAAGCATAATGTCCGGAGAGGGGCAAAAGGTAACCTTTCCGTCAATACACCTCGTCTTAATTCTCTTTTCCATCTCAAGGCTTTCTGAAAGAAGGCTCCCGTATATGGGACCAAAAAGGTGAAATACTACTGCCTCTCCATTCTGGATTGTGAAGGGAATTGAATTCATGTTCACTTCCGGAAAGATTTTTCTTCTCAAAACCCCTGAAAGCTCATAACTGTAGTTCCCAAATCCAACACCTTCAAAGAGATAGGCTGATTCTACCTCCTCCCCGCTCCTCACATAGGCTATCCTGTTTTTCCTGTCGAGATCAACGAGGTTCCAGATTCTTCCACCAAGTGAAAAAGAAGAAGGCACATAAAAAACACTCCCTATTCTCCTCCCAGTTTCTGCTTCCACTATCTCATATTCCTTTGAAGAAAGGTCCTTTATTGTGCTGTGAATTTTCCCATATCTTATAAGGTTTTCAAGTTTTTCAGATGGGGCTAAAATTCCCATTTTCATCTCTCTGAGATAATTTTTCATAATTGCATGTTCAATAAATCTGTCCACATCCTCTGAGGAATATATCCCCTCAAATATTCTTTGAATTGATTTCCTCGTAGCTCCTGTTCTTCTCTTCTGATAGAGATAAGAAAAAACCTGCTGTGGAATAGCTGCTATAGCCTCTCTGTATCTCCTTTCATAAAATTCTCCTTTTTCCGCACACTCAAAAAAAGTTTCAAAAAGAAGCCTCTCCCACTCATTTGTGTATATTCCCACAGCAGTGAGGGAATCATTCCTTCTCCTGTTCCCCCTTCCTATCCTCTGAAGAAGCGAACTTATTGAGGGAGGAGGTCTGTAAAGAATTACGCAGTCAATATCTCCAATATCAATACCAAGTTCCAGAGTAGTGGTTGCACAAATGATTCCCGCTTTTCCAGTTAGCATAAACGATTCGGCTTCCTCCCGCATACTTTTGGAAAGGCTTCCATGGTGCACCAGCACACTGTTTGTAAAAGGAGGGAGGCTGAACCTTGCGGAGAACGATTCAGCAAGGCTTCTTGAATTAAAAAAGGCTATGCATTTCTTAAACTGATTTTCTGCAAGAAATTTGACAAGTAGTGAAGGGGTTTCCGGAGAGTCTCTGAAAAAGAAACGATTGATCTCTCTTTTCTTCTTTACCACCACCGTTTCGTAGTTGTCCATGTATCTTGCTCCAAGTTCGGGTCTGTCCACAGTAGCAGAGAGAGCAAATGTCAAAACCTTTCTACCTTTGAGAAGGAGTTTCAGCCTTTTCAAAAGGACTCTGACCATATCCCCCCTTTCTGTTCCATCAATCAGATGAACCTCATCAATTACTACTGCCTTAATATCCTCCAGCAATGCCGGAGTTCTTGCCATTATTGAATCCAGAGATTCAGGAGTTGTAATTAACAAAAAGGGCTTCGATTTACTGGTAATCTCCTTCCTTTCTCCTGTCCTTCTGCCTATAGAGAGACCCATCATCTCTACCGGATCATTAAGTCTTCTCATCACATCGTTCACAAGGGCTCTCGTTGGGGAAATGTAAAGAATAATTGTTGAATTGGTAGAATGGTCACAAAAGAGTTCACAAAGGGGGGCAATCACTGCCTCTGTTTTTCCCGTTGCAGCGGGAGAAATCACAAGGAGGTTTTTCCCCTCAAGGACAAGAGGAATGGTTTTCTCCTGGACCTCTGTCAACTTTCCAAATCTGCTGAAAAACGGATGCCATGCTCTCTTTAACCTTTTCTTTATCTCATCTGATTCCATCTTTTTTCATCAAGAAAATCCACACAGTATTTTATGTAGTTTCTTATTCCATCTCCTCTGTGAGAAAGAATGTCTTTGATCAGCTTTCTCTGAGTGGCTTCGTTGATTTTGAAATCGGGATATGCGGAGGAATAGATGTTTATCAGGTCTTGAACGAGGTTGGTAATGTCCATCGTTGAAAGGGGAGAAAGGGAGATAAATGTATCCATAATTTCTTTTAGCCTTTTGTATGGATTCCATTCGTAAAGTGGGGTTGTGGCTATAATTACCGCAATTGAGGGATTCCCGTAAATATAGGGAACCGGTCTTATCTTTATGTGAAGGTCATCCTCTCTTACCTCAGTAAGCTCTTTCTTCTTATGAGCAATCCCTACAAGTCCTTCAAAAAATTTCCATCCTCTTTCAAGATACACTCTCTGTTCAACCCTTGAAATTGTCTCTGCCTCATCAAGAAGGAGAAGAAGCCCTTTTTTCCCTATTCCCCTCAGAGCGCAGCTGATTCCACAAATCAGGTTACAATAAAAATCAACCGCTGTGGATGAATCATATAGAGCAGGAATATCCTGCCCACCTCTTATCTTGTGAAAGTAGCGCGAATCAAGGACATACTCCTTAGTAGATTCCCCCTCTGCCCACTGCCATAATAAGTTCCTCCCTTCTTCTGGAGTTCTTTTTAATTTTCTCAAAAAAGGTCCAAAAAACACATGGTCACCAAGGAGCTTTTTTTCAATGGCTGAAAACATCAAATCTCTGAATCCCTTTTCAATCCCGTCTTCAAGATAAACGAGGTTATTAATCAATTCCCTGTATACCCTTTTGGGACGATGGGGGGGAACCTCTTCCGGGTCAAGGGAACAGCTCGCTACCCCTATATCCATCTCCAGTGCCATTCTTTTGATATACTCAATCATGTGGGTCTTCCCTGCTCCATATTCTCCCTCAATAAGAATTGCACTTCCTTCTCCTCTCTCAAGAGCAGAAAGTTTTTCCCTTATTTCATTTATCACCCCTTCTCTACCAAATGTAAACCTTTTCACATCAACCGACGGAACTATTCCAAGTCTGAATGCCTCCACCATCCTTCTTGCCTGAAGAGCCTCAATCTTCTCTATGGAAGGTTTTGTTATTATTCTAACCCTTTTGCTTGATATCCATAAAGATAAACCGTCCCTAAAACGGACCTTTAACTGACTCCCGCCCCACCTTTCTTCTTCTACAACTCCCTCTCCAAATACGGGATGAATGACCAGCATTTCAATATTCTTCCTCTTCGGATTCCTCCTCTGCTTTCTCTGTCAGAAGCTTCATTGCATCTATCACCGCTTCTTTGGCTTCCTTCTTCGTGATAGGAATCTCTATATTTCTTCTCATTCTCTGAAACACCTCTATTGCAGATATCACAAAGATCCTCCTGTAGCTCACATCAAACTGATATTCAAGGGCGGTCTCCGTCAAATAGGAAATGACCTCTCTCAGTTTGTTCCTGTCAAATTTAAATCCGTAGGCGACCTCAAATATATCGGCGAGTTTGTTTCCAAGAGATTTCAAAAACTCTTCAGGAGGAATACCTATGTTCTCAAGATTTATTTTCACGCCAAGGGGATTGCCCTCTGTAAAGGAACTTCGCAGCCTCTGCTTCAATGCTTCATACACGCCTCCGCTCCCGCTCAAAAGAAGGTTTTCATCGGGAATAGCATAAAAAATCATTGTCCCAGGAAGTCTCGCATTTCCACACTCGTCAATAAGCTGTCTTAAGTTGTCAAGTGCCCTCCTTTTGTCTCTCGCACTATAGATACTCAACCCCCTTTCTGCCTCGTCAAAAAGAAAAATTATTCCTGAAAACCCCATCTGATTCACTGCCTGAGCAAGCGATCTCATCATTCTGAAGGCTGTAGTCTTTTCAATTCTTTCCGAAATTAAAAACCTGCTCCTCCATTCAAATGGAATCTCCTCCCCTTTCAGCCACTGGACCGCCATCTGGAATCCCTCTTCATCGTTTTGAATTATAGAATGGAGGGCTCCCCTCAGGGCGTTTCCAAAACTTGAACTTTCACATCCTCTTATGGAATTTATAACCTCTTTCGCCGCCTCAAGGTCTTCGTTAGACCTCTCAAGCAATCCCTTTGCCCATTTTCTCAAAAATGGTTCAATTCCTTTTTCCCACGGACTCATCATCTCTGCTGAAGTCATTGGATAGGAAAGACCAGTCATAACTGCTTTGTAAACGAGTTCAAGCTTATCAAATGGACATTCTGTAGGATTGAGACTGATATAGGAAACCACATAATTTTCCTTCCAGGCTCTATCCCTTATGCAGTATAAAAAATGGGTTTTACCTCCTCCGTAACTCCCTGTGACAATTTTGAAGGAGGAAAGCCCCATCTTTAAAATTCCTTTCAAGTATTCTTCTTCAATTGCAGAAAGAATGGGTTCAAGCCCTATGCTGAAATGCTCAAGCCCAAATTCGGGCGGAGTTCCCGAACTGCCAAGTTTATGAATTATTGCCTTTGCTAAGAGACTGTCCATTTATCCCCTCAATGTAAATATAAGAATAATAGGTCCCGTTCCCCTCTTCGTCATCCGGAACCCATATAGCAGTGCTTTTGTCAGTAGTAGCATCAAATGTAGCAACGCTGAGCCTTATTTGACCGAGCCCCTCTTTCCTCAATCTGTATAGGTCGTAGCTGAAAACATACCTGGGATATTCTACGAAGTTTTTTCTAACTGGATTCTCTTTGAATGCTTTGGGCTGTTGAAGCAAAGTTACTTCTCTGAGAATCTCCGTGAGAAGAATCTTTTCCTTTCCCTCTGAAAGGAGCCTTTTATAAGCCGTAACCAAATTTTCAAAAAATTTTTTTGGGTCAAACTTCCTTTTCATTATCAAATCGTTTGCCTTTTTTATTGCTGAATAAACCTGCTCAGGAGAAAGTGGTATATTGGAAGCAATGAGTTCAGACTCATTTCCCCAGTAAAGGGCTGCGGTTCCTGTCTCAAAGGAAACTTTTATTGTATAAAATTTAGATTTCAAAACAGGATACTGACCTTTCAAAATTAGGTTTTCATTTTGAAGAAGCTTTGAAAGTTCATTTCCGAAATTTGCTCTCCACAAAGTCTCTTCCGAACCTATTTTTTCCTCTTCGTTTTGGACCCATTCCTCAAGCCCTTTTACCATAATGCCCTTTTCAATTAAGGATTTTATTTCCCTCAAAATTCTTTTTCTCTGGAAAGGTGAAGGGGTTTTTAAATAAACTAACAGGTATTTCCTAAGGGCATTTAAATTATCAACTCTTGTCTTTATTTCTTTCAAAATCTCCTCCATGTGTTTAATGATAAACCCTTTACCCATTCTTTTCAACTTCACCACCCCAGCCCTTATGTTACCGGATTTTGATGATATTGATTCCCTCTTTAAGAAAAATATAATGATGAAAGGAAATAACACTATGAAAGGTAAAAGAACGAATAAAATTTTGATTCTTTCCCTCTTTCTTTCCATTTTTCTCCATGCATCTATCATCTTTCTCCCTTTTTTTAAAAATTATTTTACTGCAGAAAATTCTGAAATAAGCGTGTTAATTTATACCCCTTCTAAAAGCGGAGAGGATAAAAAAATAACGAAATCGGGAAAAAGTGCCTTTTCAAAGGAAAGAAGAGAAAGTCCAGAAAAAGAAACTTCTTCAATTGAAGAGGGATGGAATGGCGATTTTTCAGAAGAAAATAAAGAGTCTTTCCAAGGGGGTAATGAATTTGTAAAAGGCGATGGCTTCTCCGGTGATAGTGAATATGGAAAAGGTGGTGGTATCCCGGATGAACTTCTTAAAAAAATTGAGAGAAATAAGTTTTATCCGCAGGAGGCGTTGAGAAATATGATTGAAGGAGATGTGATTTTGAGCTTTGATGTTTCTGAAAATGGATATGTTAAGGAATTAAGGGTTGAGGGGAGCTCGGGTAGCATCTACCTTGACAGGGCAGCAATTGAATGTATAAAGAAATCCCAGCCCCTTCCACCTGTCTCTCACAGAGTAGAACTCATTTTGAGATATAGAATTAAAAAGTAATAAATTTTTTCAAAAGGTTAAAAAAGGGGAGGAATAAGGTTTTAATTTGTTATATAATTATGAAAAGGGCAAATTTTCATGAAGAATAAAATTTTTTATCTTCTTTTTCTTTTGTCATCCTTTGTGTATTTCACAAATGTTCATGTTCAAAAAGAGGGCTGGAATTTGTAGTATGAAGTTTTTATCTTTTCCGCGAAATTAAAAATAATGATTTATTTTTTCATTCAGGTTCGTCAAGAAGCCTTTTTTCACCTTCTATTTTCTTAATTTTTGTTATATCCTGCGTAACCTCAATGCAACCAAGATAATTGCCGTTTTTGTCCCTCACTGGAAAGTATCTTATGTGAACTAATTTTCCCCTGTAGTCAATCCAGAACTCTGCAACATCCCTTTTCCCATTTTTGAATTCCTCAAGTATTCTGTTAACTATGTGAAGGCTTTTCTGGGGATGGCACTGCTGAACCTTTCTTCCTATCACCGCCTTTGTTCTCACAAATATCCTCCCCTGTGGACTTTCGCTGTAAAATCTAACTATATCGTCCTTGTCCACAAATGATATATCAATGGGTAGAGCTTTAAAAATTCCCTCTATTTCTTCTGGAGAAAGAGACCCGGTTTCAAACTCAATTCTTCCGGTTTCCTTCCTTTCGGGTTCCTTCTTTACCTCTGCACTCCATCGCTTTTGAGGGGTGAAACAGCAATAGCCCACATCATCAAAACCGACCATCACTTCATTCCATTCCTCATCTGAAAATATTCTCATTGAAAGGGGGAAAAGTATGTTGTTCTCTTTGTAAAAATGGGATGAAAGCATGTCAAACAGTTCTACCGAACCCTTTGATAGGTTTTCCACGAATTCCTCAAAACTAATTTTTTCCCTTCTGTCAAAAGTGGAATATAGTCCCTTCTTTATCTCCCTTATTCTGTCATGTTCCATCCACATTATCGCAGGCGGCTGAGTGACTCCGTGTTTCTCAAGAATTGGGAAAAGCACATTTTCTTCTCTCAAATAATGCTTTTCCGAGTCCTTCAGGTGTGAAATTATATGCTCAATAACCTCTATTAGTTCTTTTGCGGATTTCAGGTCTTTAAATCCCTTCAATTTTTCCAGCGTTTCCTTCAGTTCTTTTGAAAATTTTAAAAGGAGTCTGTGCTCCTCCATCAGGATGAATACAGGATGACCCTCGGGTGCTATATGCTCTTTTGATTCCAGCCCCTCTTTGAAAAGTTGAAGGTGAACCTCACAGAGTTTATGAATTTCCTCTCTTGATACTCCTTCCTGTATAAGTTCCTCCTCCACTTTTACTATTTCCTCTTCGCTTACACTTTCAAGAAGCTCTCTGAATTCCTCCTTTATTTTTTCTGGATTTTCTCCAGAATGTATTCTCTTTAAAATGTCTTTTAGAATCTCTTTTCTATCCATTGCACCTCCAGCGTTTTTAAAAACTATACTTCTCATATCTATAAAGTCAAGAAAATTTGGAGTCTATGCCTTTATACAACAGCAAAAATTCTACCTCGTAGCCCTCTTGAAAATAATTTTTTGCTCATATATCCTAACAAAAAAGGGGGATAGAGATGAAATTGGGTGAATGGACAGGGAATATAAAAGTAGAAGATGGGTTGGTTTTTAAAAACTGCCTACTTTTTCCTTTAAGGGTTGAGAAGGAAACAGACCTTAATTTGAGAACTATAGATGAACTTGTAAATGAAAAAAGGATAAAAATTGAGGAACTGAAAAATCCCACAATAAGCTCGGTAAGAATAAGAAATCTCTCAGGAGAACCTGTATTTCTTCTTGATGGTGAAATCCTCGCAGAAGCCCTTCAGACAAGGGTGACGAATACCTCTTTAATAATAGACGGCATGCAGGATGTAGTGGTTCCGGTAAGTTGTGTGGAGGAAGGACGCTGGAGCGGAAAAAGCGAGTTTACTGCATCAGGAATGTGCTCAACCATATCTTTAAGGAAGGAATTGATGAGGAGCCTTATAAAAGGAAAGAGCAAAAAGTTTGAGTCAAACCAGAGCAGAATCTGGAGTGCTGTTAACGCAACCCTTCTATCAACCGGTATTACCTCTCCCACCTCCTCCCTTTACGATGTTTACAAAACATACGAATCAAGGGGGTTCTTGCCAGAAGAAGAGGAGATAGCGCCAATTCTTGATGCCTCAGGAGTTATATGTGCTGTTAATGGAAAAATTGCTGTTATGGATGTTTTCCCGCCACGGAAACTTTTCAGAAAGGTGGCTAAAAAACTTATTGCAGGCTATGTAGTAGAAGCCCTGTCCTCTAAAAAGGGAAATATGTATGTAAAGATGAGTGAGATTGAAGCCTTTGTGGAATACATCATGAATGCCAGTGTTGAAAAGGTTGAATCTCCAACAAAAAACTCCTTTGAATTGAGGTTCTCTAATGAAAAGGCTTTTGGCAGGGCTGTAGTATATAAAAATTCAGCAGTTCATATAAGCAGTTTTCCGAATTGATAAGTTCTTCCTTTGGAAAATACCGCATAAAAAAGTGGCTTGGAGGAGGGGCATTTGGAGACGTTTACCTTGTAACAGATACACTTATTGAAAAGGATTTTGCATTAAAGGTTTCCAGATTGAGAAAAAAAGACATTCAATTGTTGAAGGAAGAAGCCAGGCTCCTTGCATCTTTAAATCATCCCAACATAGTTCGTTTCTACAACATAGATGAAATAGACGGAAAACTCGTCCTTATTATGGAGTATGTTCCAGGAACCTCCTTAAGGGAAATCCTTGACAGAGGAAGGCTCCAGATAACAACCGCAATTGATATAATTTTAAAGGTTCTTGCAGGATTGGAGTATGCCCATTCAAAAGGTGTGATTCACAGGGATTTGAAACCTGAAAATATCCTCGTAGAAGGGGAAAATGTAAAAATTACAGACTTCGGTCTTGCAAAGTTCATAAGAGAGGGTTCACTTTCAGCATCAATGGCAGGAACACCTGTGTATATGGCTCCGGAGGCGTGGGATGGCAGGTATTCAAACCTTTCAGATATATACAGCGTTGGGGTAATCCTCTACGAATGCCTTACCGGTATAAACCCCTTTCTTGACGAAACAATAGAAAAGGTTCGTGAAAAGGTAATGAAGGGAATAAAAGTTCCACCTTCTTCTCATAATCCATCAATTCCTAAAGAGCTTGACGAGGCAATCATGAGGGCTATAAGCCCGGATGCATCCAAACGCCCTCATAACGCATCCTCCTTTTCTTCCTTGCTAACCTCTTTTTCTACCTCCCGTCCATTTGTGCCCTTAACAAAGGCAGTATCAAAAGAGGTGGACGGAGTAATTCTCACGCCTGCTCAGGAAGAGATTGTTAAAAGTCCGGAGAAAAGAATTTTTCTTCTGGGAAGTGCGGGAACCGGAAAAACAACAGTCCTCCTCCACAGGGTTGCCTGGCTTTTGAAAAAAGGGACCAAACCTCACAATCTCATCATTTTATGTTTTACGAGAAAGGCGGTAAACGATGTATCTTCAAGGCTACAATATCTCGTGGGAGCTGAAGGAAGGGAAATTTTCATTGACACAATTCACGGGTTTTGCGAAAAAATGCTGAGGGCTGAAGGAGAAAAAATTGGTATCCCTTCGGATTTCAAAATTGTGGATCCATTAAAAGAAAGGGGTATTTATTTCCCTCTTAAAATGAAATTTGGAGAGAGGTTGAATTCACTCATTGAATCCCTCACCCTTGCAAGGGCTTCTGGAATGACCCCGGACCATTCGGATTTAAAAACATACTTGAGGGAATTTTACCTCTACTACGAGCAAGTTCTTAAGGAAAACAATGCGATGGATTTTGACGGTCTCCTGATAAATGCCAATAAACTTCTTGGAGAGGATTTAATGGAGGGTTACAAAGAAAGGTTTGAACACATACTCGTTGACGAGTTTCAGGACTTTAACCCGGTTCAGTATGAAATAATAAAAAAACTTATAGGCGATAACACAGGAGTTTTTATAACCGGAGATGACCTTCAGAGCATTTATGGATGGAGGGGGGCAAGAAAGGAACTGATGAGAAGGGCTGTTTCTGAAATTCCTGGGGTGAAGGTTTTCAAACTTACAGTTAGTTTCAGACTTCCTGAAAGGCACATAAAAATTGCGAGAAATCTTATGAGCAGGGCAAAAAAGGCAGATGAGTTCCTTTCAGAATTTCCATCCTCATCAATGAAGGAATTTGAGGGAAAGGTTGAGCTTTACAAGGCTGGTTCGGTGAAAGAAGAAGCAGATTTTGTTTGTATGAAGATAAGGGAGGGAATAGAGAAAAACAGGAGAAATTTCTCTGATTTCGCAGTTCTCATGAGAGCTGCCAGTTACTCAAGGGAGTTTGAAGAGGCATTCCACTCAAAGGAAATACCATATACCTTCATAGGTATGAAGGGATTTTATGTAAGGGAAGAGGTAAAAAATATGGTTGACCTGCTCCACGCCCTATACATTAGAGACCTTTCTCTGTCTGCTGAAACTTTGAACTGGATGGTTCGTTCAAGAAAAGTAAAGTTCAATGTGCAGGAAGGTGAGCTGGTTTTGAGCGGGGAGAAAATCCCTCCAAACCTCAAGAAGACTCTGGAATTCATAAAAGAGGTCATGAAATCACCGGGGGAATGGTCTCCCTCTGACCTCATTGAGTCCATTATAAAGGTTACGAAGTTTGAGGAAAGGATGAAGAGGAGTGGACCGAAGGGAATTCACATCCTTGAAAACATAAACGAACTGGTCTCCTCGGCAAAGAAATTTGGAAAGGGAGAAGTTGAGGCATTCGTTCAGCATGCAAAACTCCTTGAGGACCTTGAGGTTATAGACTGGAAGAAGAACTCTGTCAAGATGCTGACCGTTCACTCAGCAAAGGGGCTTGAATTTCCTGTAGTTTTTGTGGTGGGGCTTTTTGAAAACATGTTCCCTCTTGTGAGAAGTATAAGGAGTTCAGAAGAGATAGAGGAAGAAAGGAGGCTTCTGTATGTTGCAATTACCCGTTCAACCGAGGAATTGTACCTTTCCTTTCCCATGACCTACAGGTTCAGCCCTGTAAAACCCTCACGCTATCTCCTTGACATGGCAGGGATGTAAATGGCAATTTTTTATAGTTTGTCTTTACCGTGTTTTATAACCTTTCCTTTCACAATAAAAATCACATCTTCGCATAAATTGGTGGAGAGGTCTGCTACTCTTTCCAGACTTCTCGCAATCCTTATCAAATGCTGGGCTCTTTCAATGGTTGCTGGATTTTGCATCATATAGGTAATGAGTTCCCTATTAATTTGATCTCTCAATCCATCCACAATATCGTCTCTTTCACATACCTCCTTTGCTAACTCCGGATTTCTATCCATAAAAGAAGTAATGCTATCTTTTACCATCTGGATTGCAATTTCTGCCATTCTTGGTATATCAATCAAAGGTTTAACAGGGGGTCGTTCAATTAAAAAAAGAGCGCTTTGAGAGATGTTGACTGCTTCATCTCCCATCCTTTCAAGGTCGTTATTAATTTTAAAGATCATAAGAGAAGTCCTTAGATATTCTGCTTCGGGATGATAAAGGGCGATGAATTTCATTACCATATCATCTATTTCAAGCTCCATCTCATTGACCTTATTTTCATCTTTTTCAAGGATCTCGGTAAGAAGATTTTTATCCCTTTCTATTAGACCCTTTATACTTTTTTCTATCATGGATTCTACCAGTAAAGCCATCTCTATAATTTTTTCTTTGAGTTTATTAAGTTTTTCTTCAATCATTTTTTCCTCCTCATCCAAATTTTCCTAACAGGTAATTTTCTGTTCTCGGGTCAGATGGCACGGTAAATATCTTTTCGGTTTTGTCAAACTCAATCAACTCACCCATGAGTAAAAAAGCAGTATAATCGGAAATTCTTGCAGCCTGCTGGAGATTATGGGTGACAATGATAATGGTGTAACTTTCTTTTAATTGTAACAAAAGCTCTTCAATTTTTGAGGCTGAAACCGGGTCAAGCGCCGATGTCGGCTCATCCATAAGTAATATTTCAGGAGAAAGAGCAATCGCCCTTGCAATACATAACCGCTGTTGTTGCCCTCCGGAAAGAAAAGTTCCTCTTTTGTGGAGGTAATCTTTTACTTCATTCCATAATCCCACTTTTTTAAGGGTTTCTTCCACAATTCTCTCTTCTTCAATTTTTGAAATTTTTATTCCGTTCAAACGGTATCCAGATAGAACATTATGGTAAATACTCATGGTTGGAAACGGGTTCGGCTTTTGGAAAACCATTCCTATTTTCCTTCTTACTATCATGGGTTCCATTTCATAGATGTTTTCATCGCGCAGAAAAATTTTGCCTGTTACTTTACCACCTGGAGAGAGCTCGTGTAATCTATTTATACATCTTATAAGGGTTGTTTTGCCGCATCCAGAAGGTCCCATTATGGCGGTAATTTTATTTTCTGGTATCTGAAGGTTTATGTCTTTTAGGACATGATTTTCAAAGTAGTAAGCATTTAGATTTTCAATTTTCAGAATCTTACTTTCCACTTCCTTATCACCCACTTAGAAAGAATATTTAAAGTGAAAACCATTAAAATGAGGACAAAAGAAGCGGCCCATGCTTTTTGATGCCATTCAGAGAATGGACTTTTTGCATAGTTATATATTAAGTGTGGAAGAGATTCTACCGGTTTAAATATGTTCAGATTCATATAAGGATTTCCAAATGCAGTAAACAATAAAGGAGCAGTCTCTCCCGCAATTCTGCTTATACCGATGAGAATCCCGGTTAAGATACCGCTGAGTCCAGAGGGCAAAATGACAAAAAGTATAGTTTTATAGTAAGGAACACCAAGAGCCAGTGAAGCCTCTTTTAAGGATTCCGGAATCAGGTTAATGGTTTCTTCGGTGGATTTTATAATTACCGGAAGCATCATTATGGCGAGAGCAATTCCTCCGGATAATGCTGAAAAATGTTTCATCGGTTTCACTACCCATAAGTAGGCAACTATCCCTAAAACGATTGAAGGGACGCCCTGTAAAATCTCTACAAGAAGATTTATTATTTTATATAGTTTACTGTTTCTATTCTCAGCCATAAAAATTCCTGCAGATATTCCGAGGGGAATGGAAAGGAAGGAAGATATAAGAATCAAAATAAATGTTCCAACAATTGCATTGGCAATACCTCCTCCTTCTTCCCCTATAGGTTTTGGTAGATTAAAGAGGAATTCAATGTTTAAAGAGGACAAGCCGTTTTTTATTAAATGGAATAAAATAAAAAATAATGGGACTGTGGAAATAAATGAAAGAAAAATCACCACTGTTTTGAACAATTTATCTTTCAAAAGCCTTTTATAAATTTCGTCTCTCATTGGGTTATTGTGTATTTTTTGATAATATACCTTCCTATATAATTTACGCAAAAGGTAACCACAAAGAGAAGCAATCCAATTTCCACCAGAGCGGAGAGATATAAATCCCCGGTAGCCTCTGTGAATTCGTTGGCTATCACGGAAGCCATTGTGTTTGAAGGAGAGAAAATGTGTCTTGGAAGATAATTAGAGTTACCAATCACCATTGTTACTGCCATTGTTTCTCCCAGAGCTCTTCCAAGTGAGAGAATTATTCCAGATATTATTCCTGAACTGGCATAGGGCAGAATAACTTTTTTAATTACTTCATATCTCGTAGCTCCGAGAGAGTATGCAGCTTCTTTAATTTCCGATGGAACAAGTTCTATAACTTCCCTTCCGATAGTGGTGGCATAGGGAATTATCATGATTGAAAGGATTATTGAGGCTGTGAAGATACATACTCCATACGGGGCTACTCCCAATTTAATCTGGATACTTCTGACTACAGGTACCAGGACGAATAAACCCCAGAATCCATAAATTATAGATGGTATTCCTCCGAGAAGTTCTATGAGGCTTTTCACGAGAAAAGATAGCTTTCCTTCTCTGAAATATTCTCCAAGAAAAATAGAAGCGGAAATGGAGAATGGAAGAGAAATTATAAGTGCCAGAAAAGATGTTAAAATTGTTCCAACGAGGAAAGGAAGAGCGCCGAATTGGTTGAGGACAGGGTCCCAGGTTTTAGTGAACAGAAATTTGAAACCAAATGCTTTTAATGAGGGAGAAGAATGAATTACAAGGGTTATAAATATGGAGAGAATCAAAAGGATTACGAGGATAGCGGAAAGGGAGAGGATTTTTCTAAAGGCGATTTCAAGAATTAAATCCTTTCTAAATTTATGACCCTTTCCGCTATCCATTTCTTTCATCTCTTCCCTGAGTATTTATGAGACATCCAGCCAGTTTTCTGAATTTCTCTCAGCTCCATGGATGTTATTGCAGTATCTTTTTTCCGTTATATGTAATGGATTTTATTATTTTTTCAGCCTTTAAAACAGCATTTCTGGGCAAGGGAGCGTAGTGAAGTTCTTTTGTATATTTTTGCCCATCGTGTGTCATCCACCAGAGCAGTTTTACGAGTGCTTCCGCTTTCTCCCTGCTTCTTCCTCCATAGTTCTGTTCCTTGTAAACAAGAATCCATGTAAATCCGCTTACGGGGTAGCCATCTGGGGCATCGGTGTCAGTAATTGAAACCCTTGTATCATCTGGAAGATTTGTGGAAGCAGCGAGAGAAACTGTTTCAATAGATGGTTTTACAAACTTCCCCTTTTTGTTTTTAACAATACCCACTGGCATATTATTGTTAAGAGCATAGATAAGTTCAACATATCCTATACTTCCAGGTATCTGCTTCACAAGACCGCTGACCCCTTCATTTCCTTTTCCTCCAATACCCACAGGCCAGTTTACCGATGTTCCTGCACCTACCTTTTCTTTCCATTCATTAGAAACTTTTGAAAGGTAATCCGTCCATATAAATGTGGTTCCACTTCCATCAGACCTGTGGACTACTATTATTGAGATATCCGGTAGACTTATGCCTGGATTGACCGAGGCTATTCTTTCATCGTTCCATTTAACAATTTTTCCAAGGAAAATATCGGCAAGGATTTCAGGAGTAAATTTGAGCTCAGGCTCTCCGGGAAGATTATAGGTTGGGACAACCGCTCCAAGACAAATGGGTATATGGAGAATTTCTGCAGGAGCATTTTTCAATTGTTCATCGGTCATGAAGGCATCAGAAGCCCCAAAATCCACAGTTTTATTTAGAAGCTGACGCTGTCCACCACCTGAGCCTATTGACTGGTAATTCACTTTTACCCCTGTAGTATTGTAGTATACATCAAACATCTTTGTGTAGAGTGGATAAGGAAATGTAGCGCCTGCTCCAAGAAGCTCTATATTGCCTGCCCTTATCAGTGATGGGAACAGGGTTCCCATTGCCAATCCCATCAGTATTTTCTTTACCTTTTCTATCATGGTCACACCTCCTTAAATTTCATTTTCACTTTCATCCTTTAGAGATAAAACTGAAACTGAGTACGAAGGAGATGCTCTTTTTTATCAGTAAGATAGGAATAATCTGTCTGAAGTTTTAGGTCGTGTTTGGATATGAACCAGGAAAGCCCTCCTGTAAACTCTTGAAGCATTTCATTTTTGCCAAAAAGTTCTTTAACAAAAGAATACCTCAATGCGGTTTGAACCTTTTTCGTAAGGAAGAATCCGGTTTCAGCCCTTCCTCCTATCGCATCCCTTTCATCTGAACTCTTCATGTAATTGACCTCCCCTTCAAAAGAGATTGGGTTTTTCTTAAAAGTAATATCTCCACTTACCCCTGCAAAGGAGACCGATGAATAGGTCGTTGCGGGTTTTAAAAATTGAGGAAGGTCTTTTCTCTCCTTCAGTCCTTTTCCTTTCATTCCATCAGCATATATCGTTCCTATTCCTATAGCCCAGAAGGTGTTTTTATCAAATGCTGCCTGTGAAGGCTTCCATATCTTTTCGGGACTATTTTCTGATGAAGCCACAATCCTGAGTGCTAATAGAGGTTTGATGTCAACAGGCTCCATGTTCTTACCCTCTCCAGAAAACACGCCGAGGGCATAGTTTAAAGAACCATCAAGAAAACCTCCTGTCAAAGAAACTCCTATATCCCTTCCTATACTGAAGTATTTGTTAGATAAGGACCTGTCAACCAGTTCAAGGTTTGAAGATGATGTGAGAGTTTCCCTGTTAAAAGGGACCTTGTATTGCCCTGCCTTGAGAATTATTGCTTCTTTTAATAACGGATACTCTATCAGGAGGTCTCTAAGCGAGGCTTCTTTTCCCTCAAGGGTAATCTGAAGTTCATACTCAAGAAGTTCAGAAAAGACATTTCCAGAAAACACAAGCCTTGCTCTTTTTATTAAAAAACCACCTTTTTCTTCTCTTTCACCGTTCACCTCTTCCGACTTTAAAAATCCCTGAACCTGCCCCCTTATTCTCGCTTTTAACGAGTATTCCCTTCCTTCTTTGATATAAAACCCCTTTGAGTAACCAGCTTCAAAAGCCATCGTGAGAGATGGAGCGACCACCGTCGGAAGGAGAAACAGGAGAAAGAGCATTTCCTTCACACTGCCTTGTTTGTGCCTTTTTGCTTCGCCTCTTTCGTTCATCGTAGCACCTCCTTTTTTTGTGTTGTTCTTTCTACTCATCGTAGCACCTCCTTAGTTTTTATTTTTTCTTTCATGCCTAAAGGATAACACCCTATTATTAAGGGAATATAAAGAAAATGTTAATTTTTTGTTAAGAAATTCTCAGAGTGGTAATGTAATTATAAATCTTGTGCCTTCTCCCACTTTACTTTCAACCTTTATATCTCCGTTATGGAGTAAAACGATGTGTTTTACAATGGAAAGCCCGAGACCCGTCCCCCCTGTTTCTTTAGACCTTGATTTCTCAACCACATAAAACCTTTCAAAAATCCTTGGAATGTGTTCTTCCGGAATTCCAATACCTGTATCAAATACTTCAACCTTCACCTTTGAATTGAAAATTTTTATTGAAACTCCTATTTTACCTTTCTCGGTATAATTTATGGCGTTATCTATAAGATTTATGAGCATCTGTTCCATGAGCTCTGGATCAGCGTTTATAGTTATATTTTCTTCGCAGAAAAACTCTGCAGTCAACCCTTTTTCCTTCATTCTTTTTTCAAAAAGTTTCAATGTCCTTTCGGCCAATTCCTTCAAATTGACTTTCTCAATATTAAGTTGAAAGGCACTATCTTCAAACTTTGAAAGGGTAAGTATATCCTTTAAAATTTTTATCATTCTTTCGGTCTGTCTCTTGATAATTCTGATAAACGATTGAGCATCTTCGTCTTTTACGACATCTTCTAATGTTTCTACGAACCCCTTTATTGCTGTAAGAGGAGTTTTTAACTCATGAGAAATATTGGAAATCAGCTCCCTTTTTGTCCTTTCTATCTGTTTTAATGGGGTAATATCCGTAAAAACGAACACAAATCCTTTAGGAAGTCTTCCGCAACTCACGATAAAGAAATTATTTCCTATTTTGAGTTCTTTCGCTTCCGATTTTTGGGATTTTTTGATTTCTTCAAACAACTCCTTTGCCTCAACACTCCTTAAAACCTCCCAGAAAAATCTTCCTGTAAGAATATCAGAACTGGTAAGGGTTTTGAAGGATGGGTTCAGAATAACTATTCTTCCATTTTTGTCTGTTACAACAATTCCCTCTTTTATGTTTTCTATTATTGTCTTCAATCCGTCTCTTTCTTCATTAATCTCGTTAATAAGCTCACGAACCTTTGAAGCCATTATCTGAAAATTCTTTATAAGTTCCTTTATTTCCAGTATGCTGGTTTCAGGTAAAGATACTTCAAAATTATGCTTTGCCATTTCCTTTGAAGCCCTATTGAGCTCATTTATAGGTTTTGTAATTGTTCTGGTTAAGAAACTCAGCATCAGAAATGCTACCAGTAAAGTGAATAAAAAAGACAGAAATAATTTTTTTCTTACTTCACTTACAATGGTTTCAACATCTTTTAAGAACAGACTCGTTCTGACTACTCCAAGATTTTTCTCACCATCTTTTATGGGAAGCGCAACATACAGCATTTTTCTGCCAACGGTGGTGCTGTATCTTATGCTCTTTCCCAACCCTTTATTTAAAGCATCTTTTATTTCAATTCTGTTGCCATGATTTTCCATATCCCTCGGGTCTTTAAGGGAATCTCCAAGAACTTTTCCGCTAACATCAACCACTGTGATTCTCACATTGAGACCTTGAGCGATTCTGTCTACAATTGAATCTATCTCTTCAATATCAGGATTTTCCATCATGGGTTTAAGGAGATTTCTGATAAGGATAGCATCACTTTCCAAATAGGATGTTATAGTGTTAATATAATGAGAACTAATTGAACGGGAAGAAAAAATGAAAATCAAAATAGTAAAGAATGCCAGCAAACTTATAAATACAACAGTTATTCTCTTAAAAACGGACAAATTTTCACTCCTCTTCTATTTTGTATCCAATCCCTCTTATCGTTTTTATCATCTTTCCAGCCTTTCCTAACTTCTCTCTTAAATTTTTTATATGAACATCTATTGTCCTATCAATTACTGCCTTATCTATTCCCCAGACTAGATCCAGAAGTTTGTCCCTTCCAAAAACCTTTCCCTTCTTTTCTGCCAGTATCTTCAACAACTTAAACTCTGAGGTTGTCAATTTAACTTTTTTCCCATTTACGAACACAGAGTAGGCTTCGGTATCTATTACCAAATTTTTACCAACTTTAATTACTTTATCTGGAGGTTCTGAAGGTATCACCCTTCTCAGAACTGCTTTTACCCTTGCCACCAGTTCATTTGGTGAAAAAGGCTTTGTAATGTAGTCATCGGCTCCCAGTTCAAGCCCGACTATTTTATCTGTTTCTTCGTCCTTTGCGGTAACAATAATTATTGGTATTCTGGATGTTCTCTCATCGCTTTTAATCTTTTTACACACTTCCAGTCCATCTATATCAGGAAGCATCAAATCAAGGATTACCAGGGAAGGCACATCAAAAGGAAGAATCTCCAGAAGAGGCTCCGCACTCCTGAATTCCCTTGTTTTAAATCCATTTTTTTGAAGATGGTAGGATATTAAATGTGATACATCAGGCTCATCCTCAACGATGGCTATCCATTTACCCATACATTTTAAAATACAACTTTCCCTTTTGAATTTCAAATCATTATTTTCTATACAATGTTCTGCTTCGGGCTGAAAGAAGCAGGCGATGGATTTATTACATGGGTTTGACATCTTATTTTTATTTTGGTATAAAGAAACCAAACAATATGACAAAGGAAGAGAAATTCTATAAAGCTTTAAAGGAGGTTTTTATAGGAGCAAAGGTAGAGGGGGATTCTGGTTATATCAACCTTATGAGGATTAAATCAAGGTATTATGAAAAAGGCGTTTTCCCAAAACTTCAAAAAGATATTGAGGAAGCATTAAAGCCTTTTCCTGAATTTAGAGATGAACTTTTTGATAAATTATATACCTTCTTTAATCGCTATTTCTCCGAGAGCGGTTCAATCTATTTTAGATACACACCGCTTCACCAGAATATTTATGAGAAGGTATATACCGATGACAGGGATGTTATCCTTTTCTGGAAAACACACATGCTTTATTATGTCAAAACCGATAGATTGTTCAAAAATCTGGAAGTAGAAATAGATGGTTTCAAGTTCTTCTTTGATGTTTCTACTTTGGAGCATAAAAAGGCATTTGAGAAAAAGGAGATAATCTATGAGTTTAAAGAGATAAGAAACGATGGAGGAATTGTTTTTAATGTGTTTTATTCAGAAAGAAACAGAACAACAAAAACAGAAGAAATTTTGAGGGCATTAAAAAAAGAAGGAATAAAAATCACCGAGGATGTATTAGAAAAGGCATTCAGGGTTTTTGAGAAACAATCAGAGGTTGATTATTTCATAAACAAAAATGCAAAGGAATTTTTGAGAGAGCAATTTAATATATGGCTTTATCAGTATGTTTTCTCTGGTGAAAGTGAATGGACAGAAAAAAGAATTAAGCAATTACAGGTTTTGAAAGATATCGCATTTAAAATTATTGACTTCATCTCACAGTTTGAGGATGAACTTGTTAAAATCTGGAATAAGCCCAAGTTTGTCTTGAATTCTAACTATGTGATAACACTTGATAGGATTGTGAATGCAAATAGAGAAAAAGGATTTGAAATAATTGAAAAGATAATAAATCATCCGAACTTTGATGAGCAGATTAAAGAATGGAAGGAACTTGGAATAATTAACGAGATAGATAAAAAGAGAATTATTGAAAACACCTTAAATGGAAAGGAACTAAACAAAAAATATCAATTCTTACCCATTGATACAAAATACTTTAAAGACTTAGAAATTGAAATTTTGGGACTGTTTGATGATTTAGATAACTCTCTGGATGGCTGGTTGATAAAGAGCGAGAACTATCAAGCATTGAATACAATTTTGCCAAAATTTAGGGAAAGAGTGCAGACTATTTATATTGACCCACCGTTTAATAAAGAACAGGATGCCGATTATTTCTACTCCGTGAAGTATAAAGATTCAAGCTGGATAACACTCCTTGAAAATAGATTACAATTAGCAAGGGATATTTTAAAAGACACGGGGAGCATTTTTGTCAGATGCGATTATAACGGAAATATGTATGTGAGACTTTTGATGAATGAAATTTTTGGGGAGGGGAATTTCAGGAATGAGATAAGTGTTAGAAGATTTAAAAAGAATGTAATGGAGAAAGAAATTAAAAAACTTCCTGAAGGGTTGGATACTATTTACCTATATTCAACGAGTGAAAAGTTTTCATATATAAATCCTTACAAATTAAAATCTGAAAAAAGGGAAGGGTTTTGGAGACATATGGGGGATTCCTCTGGGCAAGGTTCTCCCAAAATATTTTTTGGTAAAGAGTTGGCACCTCCTAAAGGAAAACATTGGAAGTATTCACAGGAAAAAATAAATCAAATGATAGATGAAGGAAAACTTATATTAGAATGTCGTAATTGCGGTTATATTCACGATAAGAACAAGGGATTATGGCAAGGATGCCAAAAATGCGGAATTGATGATCCAATACCAAAATACTGGGTGGAAGAAAGAATAGAAGAAGTTTTGGATTCAAATTGGAGTGATATTTATGGATATTCCACAACTTGGGATTTTCCAACCGAAAACTCCGAAATTCTCTTAAAGCGTGTCATAGAATCCACATCCAACGAAGGCGATTTAGTTATGGATTTCTTTTTAGGAAGTGGGACAACAACCGCAGTAGCCCACAAGCTTAAAAGAAAGTGGATTGGGGTGGAGATGGGAGAGCATTTTTATAGTGTAGTGTTGCCAAGAATGAAAAAGGTTTTATCTTATGATAAGTCAGGAATTTCAAAAGAAAAAGATGTAAAAGAAAAATATAATGAAAAAACGGCAGGTGGTTTCTTCAAATACTACGAACTTGAACAATACGAAGATACATTGAGAAGAGTAAAATATGAAGATTCTGATTTATTTGATAACCCTTATGAAGACCCATATAACCAATATATCTTCATGAAAGACCTGAAAATGCTTGAAGCTCTTGAAATTGACTACGAAAATGACAAAGTTAAAGTTGATTTATCAAAACTCTATCCAAACATTGATATTCCCGAAACCCTTTCAAATCTACTTGGCAAGTGGATAAAGAGAATAACATCTGATTATGTAGAATTTGAAGATGGAGAAAAAATTAATATAAAAGATTTGGATTATAAACTCATAAAACCTTTAATCTGGTGGTGAAATGAAGACGATAGAGGAAATAAAAGAAATAATTAATCAACACAGGTTAGAATTAGAGGAAAAATTCAAAGTTAAGCGACTTGCCATATTTGGCTCTTATGCCAGGGGAGACCATACAGAAGAAAGCGACCTTGATATAATGGTGGAATTCAAGGAGCCAGTGGGCTTGCTTTTCATCCATCTTGCGGATTATTTAGAAGAGATACTCAAGGTTAAAGTTGATCTGGTAACACCGGATGCCATTAAACCTAATAGGCGAAAATACATAATTGAAGAACTAATCTATGTCTAAGCGAAATTGGAAATTGTTTGTGGAGGATATATTGGAATCTATAGGATTGATTGAAAGCTATATATCAAATATGAATTTTGATGATTTCCAAAAGGACAGGAGAACAATTGATGCGGTTGTGCGAAACTTAGAAATAATAGGTGAAGCTT
>Ga0272445_1001081_pt1 | contig 22505 bp, 20 predicted proteins | sample YNPCB0031_FD_194404 | JGI IMG/M metagenome (GOLD analysis project Ga0272445, IMG submission 194404) | Hot spring sediment microbial communities from Yellowstone National Park, WY, United States - YNP-CB-003-1 | ecosystem: Environmental > Aquatic > Thermal springs > Hot (42-90C) > Sediment... | reverse complement strand
CAATCAGAAGAGTTTGAAACATAACCTGCGGGTTGAGAGCAAGCTTGGGTAGAGTTGTTGGCATAACCATAGCCGTCTCCATCTTGATCCCTGTAAAATACAAGCAATACTCCTTCATCTATCTGACCGTTGCAGTTATTATCTTTGTTGTCGCATATCTCTGTTCTCCCTGGGCTCATACTTGAATCACTATCGTTGCAATCCCCTGATGTTGCTGATGATACATATCCTTGCGGTGCTGAACACCCAATCTGTGTTGCTCCATCCGTGTATCCATCACCATCCATATCCTTATAAAACACAAGCAATACACCATCATCTATTGTGCCGTTGCAGTTGTTATCTAAACCATCACATATTTCCGCTCTTGCTGGGTTTATATTTGTATCATTATCATCACAATCCCCTGCCGTTGCAGATGCTACATATTCATCAGATGGCTTTGCACAAGAAACTTTCGTTGTCCCATCTGTGTATCCATCTTTATCTTTATCTTTGAACCATACAGTGTTCGGGTTAATATTTTTGTCGTTGTCGTCGCAGTCCCCTGTTTGAGCTTGGGATACATATCCATCCGGTTGCTCACAAGAAACTTTTGTTACACCATCCGTATAGCCATCTCCATCTGCATCTTTGAACCATACTGGACAAGGCTTTTGTTCTACCCCCTCTGCTATTGTTATTGGCTCATATTTACATAGCACCCCTAACTCTTCACATCCATACTCCTTTTGCTGATTTTCAACTGATACCTTCACCTTTCCAGATGAAAATTCCATCTTTGCATTATTCACTTCTATCTCACCTGATTCCGCTCCACAATAACCTTGTCCCGATGATTTTATCGGCTTTATTGTCTTGAAATTAAAAGCTCCCTCTACACATTCTACATCTGGTGTAGTATCCACTGAATATCCACCTCCTATGCTCATATAAAGAGTCGCTTCTCCTCCTGACTTTGGAGATTTTCCTGTCAGCTCAACTACATAATCATTATATGAATATGCTTCCTTTCTGTTCCCTATCTCATCCTCCCTTGAATATGAACCTGAAAGCTTAGTCACAACCCTAAAATCAACATCTTTTTCTCCTTCAATAAACCTACCTGTAATTTCAGTCCTAAATTTTGATGATTTTGCTTTTACCCTTTTTGTCTCTTTGTTCCCGCTGAACTCCTTCACTAACGAGTCTCCATCTTCTATGGCAACGATAAATTTTGCATCAGAGATATTTTGCGAAACTTTTGTTGAAATCTCCAAATATCCCTTTACATATCCTGTTGAAACTATGTAATCACCTTCCTGCTCATCAACTATCTCTTTGCATTCACTCAATTTTATATCAAAGATGAGCCTATTTGTTGATTGGTCTTTATTGCAGTCTGCTTTTTCTACTTTACCCTCAACACATTTAGGTTTTAAATCTTCACAACTGATCTCTAACTCTTCTGATTGCTTTTTTGATAGCCTACCTTTTTTGAGCCTCCCGAACAAATTCAAAATGTCATCTTCGTTATTGTTGTTATCACTTTCACTAACATCTATAAATTTGGGAGACCTTGCTGTAATAATGCGTCCAGTGATAATGCGTGCTGTAATAACTCTGCCTGTGATCATCCTACCTGTGATCATCCTGCCTGTAATCATTTCACTTTGAGATGCCCGAGCTGTGATAATGTTATCAGAGGCAACAGATAAGCTGCCAAAAGTTTTAGTTGCAGCATCATTAGGACTTGTGAATGTTGTCTGTCCAGTTGTTGAGCTTGGAAATCCTGCCTGCCCAGTTTGAGCCGATTTTTTCTTACAACCAGCTGAACCAAAGAGGAAAACAGTACCTAATACCCACAACAAAATCCACCCTACTTTTTTTCTTTTATTAGCCTCCATATCTTCCATCTCCTCGCTTTATTTTTACTAAAAGTAAGAATAATAGAAATATAATCTTTTTGAAAAAACTTTATTAGATTTTGAACAATTTTTTATGCCCATATCAAAAAAGTGAAAGAATTGAAATACTAATCTTTAACTATGAACCGGTAAGTATATCATTTTCCGAACCTTAAATAAAATAACAAGACAAGATTAGGATAGAAAAAATGAAAAAGCAAAGATGTGAAGACAGAAAATACAAAAATGAGCTGAAAAGGTTTGACCCAATTTTGAAAGAGATTTTCTCAAAAGCTGCTGGGAAACTTATCTCAATAGCAACAGGTGAGAAAATCAAAGGAAAACTTGAAGACACTACGACTGAAATAGAGCTTGTTAAATCTCTCCGACCCGATATGTTGCTCAAATCAAGGAAGAAAATCTTCCATATTGAAATTCAGGTTCAGCAAGACAAAAACTTACCAAAGAGGATGCTTATATACTCTATCGGGATTGAAGAGAAACTCGGACAAAAACCGGTACAAATTGTTTTATTCGTAGGCAAGGGAAATCCTCCTCCTTCTACTTTCAGGGATGAATTCACAATACACAAATTCATAGTTTTAGATATGAAAAAAATAGACCCTGATGAGTTTTTAAAAAGCGAAAAGCCAGAAGAGGTTATAATAGGAATTTTAGCAGGCAAATTCAACGAGAAACCAAAAATAATAGAAAAAGTCAAAGAAAGAATTGTAGAAATTGTGAAAAATGAAGAAAGAATGATAAAATATATAGATAGCATTAGTTTCTTAGCAGGATTATTTGATGTTAGAATAAAAGTGAAACCTATGCCGATACAAGTTGACATAAGGAAAACTTTCCTTTACAGATGGGGTAAAGAAGAGGGAATAAAACAAGGGGAACAGAGAGGTCTTGCAAAGGGTCTCAAAGAGGGAGAAAAAAAAGGAAAACAGGAAGGTTTGAAGGAAGCGATTTTATTGGGTGTTCAATTTAAGTTTGGTAAATCAAAGGTAAAAGAGGTAAAAACTCTTTTGGAAAAAGTTGATGATTTAAATCACCTAAAAAAAATAAAGAGAAAAATAATAGAAGCAAAAACCTGGGAGGATTTTGTCAAAGTATTCAGAAACCATAAGTGAAGTAAATTCAAAACCTACCTACTGAGGTAGTCCATCATACTATAAAAGGGCAAAAACTAATAACTTCTTTATTTACGGCAAGTTCAAAACTTATGGATATGAACATACAAAGAAATAATCGTAAAAATTGATTTTGGTTCAAAGTGAAATCTTGGCAAATTTTCGAATTCAGCCGAAAAAATTATAATTTCAGATGATTTTGACAAGACACAAAATCATAATAACAATAGATGGTCCAGCTGGTTCGGGTAAAAGTACTGTCGGGAAAATTCTCGCAGAAAAACTTAATCTTGAACATCTGAGCTCCGGAAAATTATATAGAGCAATCGCATATCTTAAAGAGAAATTCGGATTAACAGAAGCTATGAAGATTGTAGATAAAGTAGAAATAAAAAACGGAGAAATATTCTTTGAAGGAGAAAATATCGATGATAAAATATCGTCAGAGGAAATAGGGAAAATTGCATCAGACATCTCAAAAATTCAGTCCGTAAGAGATAAAGTAAATGAAATCCAGAGAAAATTGGCAAAAGAAAGCAAAAGAGGGATAGTAGTGGATGGGAGAGACGAAGGAACCCAAGTTTTTCCGGAGGCACAAATAAAAATTTTCCTTGACGCATCACCAGAAGAAAGAGCAAAAAGAAAATTTGAAGACCTAAAAAAGAAAGGAAAAATAAAAGGGACAGAATCAGAGCTGGAAAATCTCATAGAAGAGATAAAAAAAAGAGATGAGCAAGATAAGACGAGGGAAATTTCTCCTCTCAAAGTCCCAGAAGATGCTTTTTATATAGACTCAACATCAAAAAGTATAGATGAGGTTATAGAAATCATAATGAACTTTATAAGAACACGAAAGCCCGAAATTTGGCACTCCTTGAACGAGGATTTAAAATAATCTCCTCTTCTGAGGGAACAACTGGTTTCCTTGTTAAAATCTTTCCCATCCCTAATTTTTTCCATTCTTTGAATTTAGTTTTTACCAACCTGTCTTCAAGAGAGTGAAATGATATTATTCCCACCCTTGTTCCACTTTTTGAAAAATCTGGTATTTTTTCAAGTAGTTCACCTAAATTTTCTATTTCCCTATTGATATAAATACGCAGAGCCTGAAATGTTCTGGTAGCGGGATGAATTTTTGTATAAAAAATTCCTTCTTTTCTATACACTTTCTCAACAATCTCTGCAAGCTGTTTTGTTGTAGATACTTCTTTTATTTTTCTTTGCTTTACGATTTCTTTCGCTATTTTCCTTGCGAGTTTATCTTCACCATATTTTTCAATAATTTCGGCAAGCTCTTTTTCGCTAAAATTCATAACTACATCTTTTGCCTTCAATTTTATCTCGGAGGAAATTCTCATGTCTAAAGGAGAGTCAAACCTGAACGAAAAACCGCGAGAAGGGTCATCAAGATGGAAGGAAGATATACCAAGATCGGCAAAGAAAACATCTGGCCTTACCATTTCTTTTTTTTCCTCCACTATTTTACTCATTATCTCATCTAACCTTGAAAAATTAGAAACACACGACATAACTTCCGGTCTCTCTTCATCGGAAATGCTCAAAATTTTCCCTTCGGCAAAAGATAATACTTTTTCGTCCCAATCAACAAGTAAGATTGTTCCACTTTTTCCTATTTTCTTTGCAAACTCAAAAGCGTGTCCTCCACCCCCAGCTGTGAGATCTACGACAAATTCTCCCGGCTTTGGATCAAGTATTTCAACTACATCTTTAAGAAGAACTGGTATGTGCATTTTCTTTTAATTCACTTAACTTACTTTGCCTATATTTTCTGTATGTGTACAAAGCTATTGCAAATAGGGGTCCATCAACTAAAATACCACATATATATGCGAATGCTCTGACATCAAACAAAAAGAAAAGAAAAAAAAGAAGTGTAGATGTACCTTTGGCTAAAATTATAACTTCCCAAGTATGAACAAACTGCTCTCCCTTATATGTGAGGTAAGCGGAAAAGGCAATCATATACATCATAGAGACAGAAAGCGCAAACCAGAACATCTCAGAAGGTAAAGGCAAATGTTCAAACGGAAGACCTAAAAAATCAGAGACAAAATTACAAGCGTATGGTATAAGTTTATGAAACGGTATATATAAAGTTCCCGCAATAAGATGAGAAATAGCATATATTTTTGCAACCCTCCTAAAAGACTGATAACTCATTTGATTGAATTTGTAAATGAGATGAAAAAAATAGAAAAACACAAAAAAGATAGAAACGAAGAAGAAAAATCGGAAAATGAAATGAAATGAGAGAAATAAAAATTAGGCTAAAATTGAGTATCCACCATCAACGACGATAGTTTGGCCTTGAATCATATCAGCTAATGGGCTTGCGAGAAGCAAAACGACATTAGCAACATCATCTGGAGTTACAAGCCTGCCGAGAGGAGTTCTTCTTTTTGATTCTTGAATGAGTTCGTCTCTGTTTGGGAAAAATCTCAAAGCTCCGGTTTCAACAACACCGGCAGAAACGATATTTACATTTATTTTTTTGGGTGATAGCTCAACTGCTATGTGTCTCAAAGCAGATTCAAGAGCACCCTTTGATGCTCCAACGAGAGTATAATATGGGATAGCTCTCACACCTCCTAAACTTGATATTCCTATTATTTTCCCTCCTTCTGGTATAAGGTCTAAAAGTGTTTTTACCAGATTTATCTGTCCGAAGACATTTATTTCAAGGGTCCATCTGAAATGTTTCAAGTCTGTTTGATGGAACTCTTTCAAAACTCCACTTGCCGCATTAAGAACTATTATATCAGCTTTTCCAAATTTAGATTGAACAATTTCCCTTATTTTTTCGGCGGTTTCTGGCTCTGCTATGTTACCTCTTACTAATTCGCATACTCTCCCCATATTTTCTATATCTTTTTTTGTCTTTTCTGCTTCTTGAACATTTCTTAAAAAGTTTATTACTAAATTAGCGCCTTCTTCTGCAAATTTTAAAGAAATGCTTTTCCCTATTCCTCTCGTTCCACCGGTTATTACTACGACCTTATCTTTAAAACTTATTTCCATAGTGTCAAAATTTACTAAATCATCTGACTTTTTCAAAACTTACAGGAAGTGAGAATTTTTATGAATCAAATTTTTACGAAACAAACTTTTATGAACTGAACTTTTTTAATGCCTCTTCTCTTTTTATCTTACCTGTCGGTGTTCTTGGGATCTCATCTACGAAATATATTTCCCGAGGTCTCACATGCGGACCGATTAGCTCGGAAACCTTATTTTCTATTAGACTTGAAAGGTAATTTTTATCTTGATTCTTTTGATTATCTTTCAGAACAACGACTGCCCTAACTATGTATCCTTTCATGTCATCTTTTTTAGGAATTACAACACAGCTTTCCACAAAATTCAGGGTCAAAATTGCCCTTTCAATCTCCTCAGGCGAAATTCTATATCCTGATGTTTTTATTATATAGTCTTTTCTCCCAACATAGAAAAAATATCCATCTTTATCGCGATATAATACATCACCTGTCTTATACCAACCATCAACAAGCTTCTGTCCGAAACCTTCGCGGAAATAGCCAAGCATAACCAAAGGAGCAGAAAATCTAACCCATACCTCTCCTTGTCCCTCTTCTTTTATTTCCTGTAAATTTTCATCAAAAATTCCAACTTTCAAACCTGGAGGAACTTTTCCACAGGATCCACTTATAACAGGGAAAAAATAGGGTGAGTTCGTAATAAGAGGTCCAGCTTCTGTTTGACTGTAAAACTCAGTAATAGGAATTTTCAAGATATCTTTTGCCATATCGTGAAGAGCCTGACCTACACTTTCACCTGCGCTCAAAATCCTTTTCAATTTGAGTTTTCTTAACTTATCTGGTTTTACCTCAGAGAAGATTGATCGCAAAGCAGAAGGAGGAATAAATGCAGTAGTTACCCCAAAATTTTCCATGAATTCAACGACCAAGATAGGGTCAAATTTTTTAGGTCTGAAAAGCAAGAAAGGAATTTTGAGCCTCATAGCTGGGAAAGGTCCGTAAAACATTCCAGCCATCCATCCCCAGTCGGCAATATCCCATATAATTTCGTTATCTTCAAGAGGGTAAGTCATGTATTTGAAAATTTCTGTCCTGCCTATGAGTATTTTGTGAGCATGCAATACACCTTTTGGCTCACCTTCACTTCCTGATGTAAAAAGCAAAATTGCAGGATCATCAAAGTATGTATCAACCCCGGAAAAAGGAGAAGATAAAGAAATTATATTTTCAACTTCTTTTATGTTCAAAACAATAGGTTTCTGCTCAATTTTTAAATCGGAAGATTCTAATATTTCTCTTACTTTTTGTTCGTTTTCATCATCTGCAAATATTATTTTTGGAGAGCCTTTTTCTATCCTTGTTTTTATTGCATCTTTTCCAAGAAGATAAGATACAGGCATAACTACGCCACCTGCAAGATAAACTCCCATATGCAAAAACACTACCTCAGGCAGGATATGCGATATAATTGCAACTCTATCTCCAAAAGATATTTTTTCTTTGAAAAAACCCGCAAGTTTTTGAGATATATTTTTCAGATCTCTATAAGAAAACTCTTTTTTGTTTTTGCCGTCAAAAAATATGAAAGCAGTTTTATCCTCCCGCGGAGAATATATCATATCTTTTCCCATGTTGTAGATTGCAGGGATTTTCCACACAAAATCAGAAAAATGCTGATTCACAGAATTTGGCGCCCCCAGGGGGATTTGAACCCCCGTTTCCGGATTGAGAGCCCGGCGTCCTAGTCCTGGCTAGACGATGGGGGCAAAATGAAAATAAAAACTAACAAAAAATCTAATCCTAAACAAAAAATAAAAATGAAATTCAAAAAAAGAACATAAGTAAAATAAGATAAAAAAAGATTTCTCACAAATTCAGATTAAGTTTTGATTTCTTCTTTCTTTTTTGAAAAAACAGAAGAAGCAAGAATAAAAATTATTGGCTCAACTGTATGAAATCTCCTCGGTTGGGCAGCATCAAGCGTCATTAAAAGAAATGTCCCGTACAAGAAGATAAAAAAGAGCAGTAAAGAAAATCTTGACTTTATCTTTATTAATCCTGCAAATGCAGCCGCAAAAGACAATATTCGCAAAACCCAAGCAATCAAATATACAATAAACCAGGGCAAAGGTAATAACTCTAATCTTTTTTCCTTTACCTCTTTAAAAACTTCTAATATCTTTCCACGCAAAACTAACGGAACTATATATTTTGTTGTTTCAACTCTTGCAGGATTTATATCACCACTTATGATATAATACAACATACCTATACCAATTGGTGGAAATGATTTCAAAAAACCTGCTATATGTATTTCAATTGGGTATCTGGTAATATTCTTCATAATCTTCTCGCTGCAAACTTTTGCTATCTGTAATTCCTGCGTCAAATTCGTCTGATAACTCATCACCTCATCTATTGTATTAAATCTTAACCCCCATCCAAAACGTTCAGAAGCTTCATTAAAAATATCTTTATCTCTATAATCTCCCAACCACTTTCCCTTTTCCATTTTCAGGTATATCTCGCAAAGGAAAACATGTGAGCCGTGTCTGAAAATTATTTGTCTCCATATCAGCCAATTCCTTATCATCCATGGTGCTATCGTCAATATCACAAAAAGACCTGCTAATAAAAACTTCCTTATACTCCTCGTATATATCAAAACTAAAATTGGTGAAATCAAAGCAAAAAAATACCACATAGGATGCGTTAAACTCAAAATCCCTGCTATCATTCCCAAAAATGCTGATCTTACATTACTTACCTTACCAAAAAGTAACACCAGAAAAACCAACAAAATAAAACCTTGCATGGTCTCCGTCATCAACGCTTGACTGAATATTATCGCTGACGGTGATATCGCATATAAAATCGCTCCTATATAAGGATTCCCCAATCCTATAACCCGGCTTATATGATAAATCAAAATTACCTTCATCGCATCCATTATATTCTGTGTAAATATCACTATCTCAGGCCTATATCCAAACACCAAATAATACCCCGCTATATACAACGGATATACAGGTGGTCTATAAATTTCTGGTTGGGTTGAAGGAGAGCATTGTTGAGGGAACCAATCAGGAATTTTTTTTGGGCAATCGTTCATATATTTCCCTTTCTCTATCAAAGTTATTGCTGGGAACTCATAGGTGTAGGCATCTATTGTGTAAAAAGCTCTTTCAGGATGTTTGTATATAAAAGGGAAGAAAATCAAAAGCCTCAAAAAAATCGCTAACAAAAAAATAAAAAGTATTTTTTTATCAATCCTTCTCATCTTTCAATTTCGCCTTTTAATTCTTCTCATCTTCTAATTTCTTTATTTTTGAAAAAACAGAAGAAGCAAGAATAAAAATTATCGGCTCAACTGTGTGGAACCTTCTTGGTTGCCCAGCATAAGGTGTAGTTATCAAAAAAGTTCCATACAAGAAGATAAAAAAGAGAAGTAAAGAAAATCTTGGTTTCATCTTTATCAAACCTACAAACGCAGCCGTAAAAGACAATATTCGCAAAACCCAAGCAATCAAATATATAATAAACCAAGGTAAAGGTAGCAAACCTCCCCTCTTCTCCTTTATCTCCCTCACCGCCTCCAAAATTTTACCCTTCAAAACCAACGGCACTATATGATAAGCCGTTTCTCTGCTCCCCGCCGGATTTATATCACCAGTTATGATATAATACAACATACCTATTCCAACTGGTGGAAATGATTTTAAAAAACCTGCTACATGTATTTCAATTGGGTACCTTGTAATATTCTTCATAATCTTCTCCCCACAAACTTGAACAACCTGGAGCTGCTGTGTTAAGTTCATCTGATAATTTACAACTTCATCCAATGAATCAAATTTTATTCCCCACCCAAATCTATGTGATACTTCATTAATTAACCCTTGATCATAAGGGGGATAATTATAATCTTTTCCGAACCATTTACCTTTCTCCATCTTCTGATATATCTCACATAAAAAGAAATGAGGATGAGCAAAAATAATCTTTTTCCATATCAACCAATTCCTTATCATCCATGGTGCTATCGTCAATATCACAAAAAGACCTGCTAATAAAAACTTCCTTATACTCCTCGTATATATCAAAACTAAAATTGGTGAAATCAAAGCAAAAAAATACCACATAGGATGCGTTAAACTCAAAATCCCTGCTATCATTCCCAAAAATGCTGATCTTACATTACTTACCTTACCAAAAAGTAACACCAGAAAAACCAACAAAATAAAACCTTGCATGGTCTCCGTCATCAACGCTTGACTGAATATTATCGCTGACGGTGATATCGCATATAAAATCGCTCCTATATAAGGATTCCCCAATCCTATAACCCGGCTTATATGATAAATCAAAATTACCTTCATCGCATCCATTATATTCTGTGTAAATATCACTATCTCAGGCCTATATCCAAACACCAAATAATACCCCGCTATATACAACGGATATACAGGTGGTCTAAGGATTTCAGGTTGAGTTGGATTAACACAATGACCAGCATACCATCCTAAAATTCTTTTTGGGCAATATCCTACATATTCTCCTTTTTCTATCAGTGCTATTGCGGGGAACTCATATGAATATGCGTCTATGTGATAAAATACTCTTTCAGGGTGTTTGTATATAAAAGGGAAGAAAACCAAAAGCCTCAAAAAAATCGCTAATAAAAAAATAAAAAGTACTTTTTTATCTATATTTACTTTCATCGGGGATCTCATTTATCACCGACAAGCTGAATTTTTCCATTTTCATATTTATATGCTCTACCACATTTTTGGCAAATAATTTCTCTACCAAAAAAATTTTTTCTTTTGAAGTTTTTTACTTTCAGAATTATATTACCACAAACACAAGCATATCCTAAAATCTTTGCTGGATTTCCGGCAACAACTGCGAACTCAGGTACAGATTTTGTAACAACAGCCCCAGCACCTATCATACTGAAAGCACCAATTTCTATTCCACAAAGTATTATTGCACCCGCTCCAATAGTAGCGTATTTTTTTATAAGCGTTCTTCTCAATTCCCAGTCTTTTGCTCGGCTTCGTGGGTATTTATCGTTTGTAAAAACAGCACAGGGTCCAACAAAAACATGGTCTTCCAAGGTTATCCCATCCCACAAACACACACCATTTTTTACCGTACAATAGTCACCTATTTTTACATCATTTTCTATGTAGCAATGCTCTCCTATATTGCAGAACTTACCTATTTTAGCACCAGGCATAATATGGGTCCATGCCCATATCCTTGTTCCATCACCTATATCTGAGCTCTCTACAACTGCAAGCGGATGGATAAAAATATCTTTACTCATTTTTTTATACCCAGAGAGAGATAAATAAGAGGTTTTACTATTTTCCACCAATCAATTATTGGTCTTATTTTCGTGTATTTCCCTGAAACCGGATATATTTTTGATACAGGAACCTCTATAAATTTATAACCTAGTTTCAAAACTTTGTAATGTATATAGAATTCCAATTCGTATGAATCAAGCCAAGATTGCCATATATTTATTCTTTTGTCTTTGAAGATTGAAGTTTTATATGCTCTAAAACCATTTGATACATCAGTTATTTTAAATCCTGTAAGCTTGCTCCACAAAAATGAATATAATCTTATTCCTATGTATCTTGAAAGAGGTAAGTTATCCCAAGAGCCGCCTTCAAGGAAACGAGAACCTTGAACATAGTCGTAATCTTGCTTTACTATTGGATCTACGAGCTTTGGGATTTCCCTTGGGTCATCTTTTCCATTTCCTGCAAGGACAACAATTATATCAAAGTTATTTTCTAACGCATAATCTATTCCTGTTCTTATCGCTGCACCTACTCCCCTTCTTTTTTTATGTTCTAAAATTTTTATGTTCAAGTTCTGAAATTTTTGCACATCTCCCATAGAATTATCGGTTGAACCATCATTTACAACAACGATTTGTTCTACAAACTCGTTACTGAACTTTGATAAAACCTGTGATATCTTTCCCTCCTCGTTAAAAACAGGAATTATAGCTATTTTTCTCATAATTTTAAATCTAAAATTTAATAACTACTTTTGGTTTTCCATTTTTGTGTATATATTATGTTGGCTTATTCTGATCTTTGCCTTATAAAATTTTCGCACTCTACAAGAAGCTTAACTACTTTCAAACCATCTTCTCCGCTCACTTCTGGATCGGTATCGTTCAAAATACTTTTTACTATACTATCTACCTCTATGGAAAGAGGTTCTTTATTATCTACTTTGACTATCCTTATATCGCCAGAAATATAAGTTGGAAAGAATGGGTTTTCATCTCTTACAAAAGTTTCCTCAGCGTTCTCATAAATCTTTATCTTCTCAAATTGATGAACATCATCCCACCACAAAACTTTTTTCTTTCCTCCTATTATCATCTTTCTCACCTTCACAGGTGAAAACCAATTGACATATATATGCCCGACTATTGAACCATCTGCTACAAAAGATATATGTGCTATATCGTTTCTGTGCTTCCCAAAAAGTTTTGTCGCAAGAACATCTCTTATCTCTATATCATAACCAAAATACAACAAAATAGAAAAGTCATGAACTGCTAAATCCCAAATCACATCTACTCCTGTTCTGTAAGGAGCCCTCACTCTCTCTGAATCAAAATAGATAATTTCTCCAAGCTCTCCGCTTTTGAGTATATCATTTATTTTTCTCACACAAGGATTAAAAACGAATGTGTGATCAACAAAAATCTTAACTCTTTTCTTTTTAGAAAGTTCAATTAGTTCCTCTGCATCTTTTATAGATGTAGTAAATGGTTTTTCCACAAGAACATTTTTACCTTGCTCAATTGCAAGTTTTGCAAGCTCATAATGAGTTTCTGGTGGAGTAGCTATTACAACAAGATCTAAATCCTCCCTCAAAACATCTGTGAAATCCTTTGTCCATTTTTTTATCTTTGGATATTGATTGAGTTGCTTTCTGATTTTTTCTTCATCTAAATCACATATTATCTCACAAGAAACATTCTGATGATTATAAAAGTTTCTCAGAAGATTTGGTCCCCAATATCCAAGACCCACTATACCAACTTTTACCATAAAGAAATATTAAAAAAACGAGATAAAAAAGAGGAAAAAAGAAACTACATCCCAGGTCGATTATTATTACCAGAAGAAAAAAATGGGTTACTTACCCCTTGTATAAGTGAAGCTGAAATCATCCTAAAAATCTGCGACATAGAATTTATTTGAGCAATAAGTTGATTAGCTCTCCCCCACCTCTCATATAAAAACGCTCTATACTGCTCTATCTCCTCCGAAATTCTCTCAAGATCTTTACTTATACCTGTAAGCTCTCCTTGGAAGCGAGATTCAGCAGCTCCTATTGCTCCGGTAGATGTACCAAGAGAAGCCAAATTCGCTCTCAATCTTTCTGCAAAACCTTTATCAAAGCTCTGGTCATTTTCGTCTTTTTTCAAGATACCTAAAAACTGCAAGAGCTTTCCCCCAGTACTATCTGACCAATCAGCCGGGTCAGTGCTTACACCACTTATTTGAATATAATACTTCAATTTTCCATCAACAACAATAGTTTTTACCTCAGCTATACTTGAACCAGCAGCAGAGTTGATTTTCGTTACAATATCAGAAAGAGAATCAGAACTAATGTCTATCACAGAAGTTGTAACAGTAGCTCCACTTTGAAGCTTGAAAGTTATTGTTCCGGAAATATTATCAGTAGCATCAGGAGTTGAAGGATTTTGATCAACAACATTTTTCACAGGTTGAGTATCTGAAAAGAATGTATCTGTTTTGAGGATATAAAGACTTACTTTATTTTTCGTAATAAATGATGTAGATGCTGACGCTAATCCCAAATCAGATAGCACATTTCCAGAGACTTCTTTTAAATCTGGCAAGCCGATTTGAAGATTCTCTACAATAAGTTTGTATTGCCCAGAAACAGATTTTATATAAGCTCTTGCTGTATCAGACACAGAATTTATTTTTTGAGCTATCTGACGAAGAGTATCAGATGGATTTATAACTACACTTTTTCCATTTACCAAAATTTCCCCTGAAATTCCCAAAGATGCATCAGCAGAAGCAAAACCACTGCTTACTATTTTCTTTTCTATGGTAGATGTAAGAGCTCTTACTACACCTTCAAAATCTGCTTCAAGAGCGCTTCTTAATTTTGACGCATCCACAGATAATTTCCCTTCTCTATCCAACGAAAGTCCTAATGAACCTATGGAATATGTTTTAAAAGATCCATCCATTTGAGGAATTTCAATTATTCCAGAAAGAGCCCTCCTCATAGCAGATTCAACAGAAAGCAAAACAAATTCACCCGAGAGCGGTCCAGCAGATTTTTTCTCCTCATCGTATCTTACTTGGTCTTTAATAAAATCAACGACCTTATTCCAAGACTGGGCAAGGTCTTGAAAATACTTTATTATTTTATCTATATCTCGGGTTATAGAAACCCGTATGGTATCAGTTGATTCTCTCAAAGCAGTAAAGGTAACACCAGTAACACCGGTTTCTTCGGGAGTAAATGTGTTATCTTGAGAAGTAAAAGTATTTCCATCTATTGAGATTTGAGCATTTTGTCCTGCTGTAACGACATTACTGTAATTTTGAGCCAGAACTCCTAAGGTTTCAAGAACATGGTTATCATCTGAGATGCTTGAAACCCCGGTTATTTTTAGTCTGAACATACCACCTTCTTCCAAAATAGTAGCAGTCGCACCAGAACCTGAAGCATTTATAGCATTCTTTATATCTTCAAGCGTCATAGTATTAAGGTCTATTGATATTGGAGTTCCGTTTATTGTTATAGTTCCAGACGGAGCCTCACCAGATGCAGTATTAAGTCCTAAAAGAGAACCAACTTTAACATCTTTTTTCGTGAAAGCATCTGATCTGTATTCATCAGCAGGTAAAGTATCATATTTTCTTGAAAGAGCTCCACCTGTAAGTCCAAGATCTTGCAGAGCATTCCCTGAAACATCAGCTAATGTCATGAACTCCCGACTTTCACCACTTTTTGTTCCAGCAATTATAAGTCTGACCCCACCTCCTTCACTTACAAGATAAGCCGTAACTCCTGCGTTGAGTTCATTTATTTTGTCCCTGAGCTGCGAAATTGTCCAGTTCGGATCAAGCCTTAAAACCTTCGCATCTCCTCTATCAGTCCCCTTTATAGCTATTTTCTCTCCTATGGTCACTCCTAAACTTGAAAGTTGGACAGAAGATGATGAAAAAACTGTGCTACCAACCTTCCAAGCTTGGGCGAGCCGATTTACCTGGACATCAAAATTAGAAGCAACTGCATCCGGACCTACACTGACTGAAATTATGTTTGAAGGATTTTCTGACCCTGTAATGTTTGTAAGAACTGGTTTGAACACTTTATAAGATATTTGAGAAGACAATATTTGTGCAGTAGCAACAAGTTCAACAACATTATTTTTTAAAGTTGAAAGAGCTTCCTGTTTCTTTTCTATTAAACTCTTTCTTGAATTCAACGGGTCCGTGAGAATTTTTTGTCTTAACTTTACAAGGCTTTCAACAATTGCTGATACATCAAACTGGGAAAGAATGTTAGGCATGAAAATATTCCCTATTTCCGCCATACAAACTTACCCCTTCCTTTTTTAAATTTAGTTATCGGAATTTCACAAAAGAAGTTTAGATAAATAAAAAGCATTTAATAGATAAAAAGCATTTATTGATTTTAAAATAAAAGGTAAATAGAATGTATTTTATTATAACAAATATAGAGCCAAAAATTGTGAATAAGCCGGAGTATAAATTTATAACATCAGTTTTCTGGAAAACAGGAAAACAAGGCGGACTTAGAAAAAAAGGTCTTTTCAAACACTCATACATGAAAGAAAACGGAATATGGTATATATGCGATACTGATTATCTAAAATATAGACCTGCACCATCTGAAATTTGTGAGAAAATTGAGAAATTCTCCAAAGAAACAAACTGGAACTTTGAAAAAATTCCCCTCGTATCTTGCATTATAGCATCAAAAGATAGCGAAAAAAGCATAAAAAGAGCTATTGAAAGTGTAAAAAATCAAACATACCCAAACATAGAAATAATAGTCATAGATGGAGAAAGCAAAGATAGAACAGTTGATATACTTGAAGAATCCCAAATAGATTATTGGATAAGTGAAAAAGATAACGGAATTTATGATGCACTGAACAAAGGAATAATGCTCTCTTGCGGGGAATGGATTTTCTTTTTAGGATCAGACGATTTTATTTTACCGCACGCAGTAGAAAAATATCTCAAATTTTCGCTTGAAAAAGAAAGACAAAACCAAAAGATAGAATTTATTTCATCAAAAATGCTCATCTTGACAGAAATAAAAATACTTGGTTTCAAAGAAAAAATAAGTGAAATATATGGTAAGGAATGGAAATGGGAAGAATTCAAAAAATCTATGACAGTAGCTCATCCCGGGTCTTTTCACAGACGAAATCTTTTCAAGGAAGTCGGACTTTTTGACGCAAACTACAAAATCGCAGGGGACTATGAACTTCTACTCAGAAAAAAAGATAAACTCAAAGCAGCGTTTTTAGATGAAGCATTAGTTATAATGAGCGGTGAAGGTACGAGTAGAAAAAAACCGCTAAAAGGTCTTGAAGAAGCTGAAAAGGCGAAGGTAAAAATAGCAGGAATAAACCCTCAAAAAGCTAAAATTGAAAAATATATATTTTTTGCACGGTTTTTACTCGGAAGAATAAAAAGAATTCTCAAAAACAAATTAACAAGATAAAAAATCGTCACAATCAGGAAAGCAAACAATAACAAAAGGAAAGGTAAGGACTGATAAAAAATGTTAAAAAATCAAAAAAAGTTTCCTGAAAAAATTTTTAGGTTTACAAAAAATAGGAAAATACAAAATTATGGGTGTGAGAGAAAAGGTGATATATATATCTAAAAACTCATACGAAGGAAAGATAAGAGAGATGACAAAGAAGGTACTTGACGGTGGAGAAATAACAAAAGACGAAGCTATGTTTATATTGAAATTCCCGTCAGAATATCTTGAATTGCTTTTTGAGTGCGCAACACAAATAAGAGAAAAATTCAGAGGAAACAAAATAGATTTTTGTGCAATAATAAACGCAAAAAGTGGATTATGCCCGGAGGACTGTAAATTTTGCTCTCAATCCACAAAATGGAAAACTCAAATAAAAAGATATACCCTGATCAGCGTGGAAGAAGCCGTACAAAAAGCGAAAGAAGCCTATAATATGGGAGCTACAAAGTTCGGTATAGTGACATCAGGAAGAGGTCCAACAGATAAAGAAGTAGAAATAATATGTGAAATGGTAAAAGAAATAAGGAAAAATGTTCCCGGAATAGCTCCTGACGCAACTTTGGGAGAACTAACAGAAAAACAAGCAATAAAATTAAAAGACGCAGGAGTTGATCACTCAAACCACAACATTGAAACATCGCCGAGATTTTTTTCAAAAATATGCACTACTCACACCTACGAAGACAGAATAAGAACAATAAATACTTTGAAACATGCAGGAATAGGTGTATGCTGCGGTTGTATTTTTGGGATGGGCGAAACCTATGAAGACAGAATAGAAATAGCTTTTGAACTAAAGAAAATTGATCCCAAAATTATACCGATAAATTTCCTCAATCCAAGACCCGGAACACCTCTTGAAAATCAGAAAATAATTTCTCCTGATGAAGCAGCAAAATGCATAGCTATGATGCGATTTGTAAATCCAAAAAAGCAAATAAAAGTAGCAGGAGGAAGAGAGGTCGTTTTTGGAGATAAACAAGATTGGGTTATAAAGGCGGGAGCAGACGACCTTATGGTCGGAAATTACCTCACAACTCCCGGTCAAGATTACAGAAAAGATTGGCAACTTGCATTATCTTTGGGGCTTGAATTACCCGAGCATATAAAAGATAGAGCAAAATCAACGGTAAAAATACAAGCCAATCTGAACCCATAAATCCAACAATAATCAAAATTCAAACCATAAAAAGTTTTAAAATTAAAAAAGAGAACTTATAAAATCAGATATACAATACACAACAAGAAAAGGGATTACAAAATGGGGAACGAAGAAAAAAAAGTTTCTTCCTTATCACATAATTTTAACTTTACTTTCCCCTCAGACGAAGTTTATTTTTCTCTATCTGAAAATAAAGATTTGGTTTTTGTAATAAAGGATAGGAAAAATAATTTGAATTTAGAACTTATTATAGATCTACAAGAACTTTTGAAAATATTGAAAGAGAACTTTGAAGAAGTTTTTTTGGAAGAAAGATACAAAGGTATGCAAGAGATGGTAGGATTTGTCATTCACGAAATCAAAAATCCATTTTTTGCGCTGAAAAATGTAATTTTATCTCATCATTACAACGATGAAAGTAAAGCAAAAACTATAAAATCTCTTTTGAGTAGAATAGAAACAATAATAGAAAATGTCACAATATTCATAAAGGGGAAAGAGATAGTAGGGAAACCAGAAAATTTGGAATCAATAATAGAGGAAGTTTTATCTGAGATTGAAGAGCTGAAAAACCATGTTTTCCAGTATGATTTTAAAATAAAGAGAGAATATAATTCTGATAAAGTTTTTGTAAGAGGAGATAGATTTCTACTCAAAAGAGCTTTTCTGAACATTCTTATGAATTCGGCGGAAAGCCTTGAAAACTCAAAAGAACGAAAAATACTAGTAAGAACACAAGATACAGAAGATGGTTTCATAATATGCGATATAGAAGATTCAGGATGCGGTATCTCTCCAGAGAACCTAAATAAAATTTTCATACCTTTTTTTACAACCAAGACAAAAGGAATGGGACTTGGTATGAGTACTGCAAAAAAAATCATTGAGCTTCATGGAGGCAAAATTCAAATACAATCAGAACCGAAAAAAGGCACCCGCGTCTCCGTACTTATCCCATACGATAAATAAAAACAAAAATAAAGCAAAAAACAAGCAAAAAATTACAATTTTGAAATTCCTCAAAAAAAACAACAAAATAAAATGAAATGCAAATAAGGGTAGTAGTAACTGGACCACTTGAAGAGAATTGTTATATCGTTTTTGATGAAGATACAAACGAATGTATAATAATAGACCCAGGAGATGATGGAGAAGAAATAGAAAGCGAAGTCAAAAAAATATCAGAAGATGCAAAAGTAAAATATGTTCTTCTTACACACGCTCATTTTGACCATGTTGGAGCTCTAAAATATGTAAAAGAAAAACTTGGTGGAGAAATTCTAATGCATAGAGGAGATTTATTTTTGCTTCAAAGGGCTCATGAGGTAGCTATGATGTTTGGATTAAGAGTTCAAAAACAACCCCCTCCGGATAGATTCGTAGAGGATGCAGAAGAGATACCATTTAACGAAAGGATAAAAATAAAAGCTATTCATGTTCCAGGACATTCTCCCGGAGGGATGGCATATTTATTTTCTTACAAGAACGAATTTCATCTTTTCACAGGAGATATACTTTTTGCCGGCTCAATAGGAAGAACAGATCTACCCGGCGGAAACTTTGAACTACTCATATCAGGAATAAAAACAAAACTTATGATTCTTCCACCCGAAACACGAGTTTATCCTGGGCATGGTCCAACAACTACTATCGCAAGGGAAAAACTTACTAACCCATTTATCCTTTTTTACTAAATTATTTCGTTTTTACTAAATCGCCTCATACAAAAACCGATTTTTTAACTTTTCTCCATCATCAAAACGAAAATCTTTACTGCTTTGTTTTGATTCTTGATAGAATATCTGATACGATATAACTTATTTGTTCTTTTTCAAGTGAAGACAATTTGTACTCGTTTTCAAAACTTATATTTTTTTCAAAGGCTTCAAATTTAATATATAGAGAAAAAGATTTTTTTTGAAAATCTGCCTTATTTTCTGTTTCCATCTCTACTTCCTCCTCATTCTTGCCTACTTCTACTCCCTTTATTTCTGTATAAATTCCAAATGGTGAGTTACACCCCCCACCTATATTTTTGACTATTTCTCTTTCAAGAATGCCTAAAAACTCGGTCTTCTTATCATTTACGATTTGAGTTATTTTTTCTGCCTCAGATCCAGCGCGGGTTTCAATTGCTATTATACCTTGACCTGCTGGATAAAGAAATTCTTGTGGAGGTAGAATATCTTTTATAAAGCTATCTAATTTCATTCTTAAAACTCCCGCAAGGGCAACAATTAAAGCGTCGCACTCTCCCCTTTCTAATTTTTTTATTCTTGTATCAAGATTTCCCCTTATTGGTAAAACTTTGACTTTTTCTCCAAAAATTCTTTTTATCTGAAATTCACGACGCAAAGAAGAAGTACCTATCTTTACCTCATAACCTTTTCTGACTTTATCAAATACCTCTTCTCTTGAAAGTCCCAAAAGAGCATCGGCTGGATTTTCCCTTTCAAGATATGCTGAAATTGTAAGCTGTTGTGGAAGCTCTGTGGGAACATCTTTTAAGGAATGAACCGCAATATCTATCTTTCCCTCAATAAGCTCATCTTCTATCTCTTTTACGAAAAAACCTTTCCCTGGGATTCTACTTAAAGGAGAGTCTAAAATTTTATCTCCTTTTGTTTTTATTATTTTTATTTCAAATTGAGGAGGGTTTTTTCCAAGTTTTTCATACTTTTTCCTGATAGACTCCAAGAAAATTTCTGTCTGTTTCAGAGCGAGCTTACTTCCACGAGTTCCGACAAAAAACAACATTCCGAAAGACTAAACTCCGAGAAATTGAAAATTTTACTTTTTCAGTTCAAACCCACTTTCTACCCAGTGCTTTATTCCACCAGCATTTAAAACTTTTTTGTATCCTCTTTTGATAAGTTCTTGTTTTGCTATTTCAGATCTTCTTCCAGACCTACAATACAATATAATAGTGTCGTCTTTTTTTATATTAAGCTGTCCTATTTTTTCTCCTATTTCATCGTGCGATATATTTAAATCTGTTCCGGGAATATAACCTGATTCAAACTCTTCTTTTGTTCTTACATCTATCAAAACAAAGTTAGTTTTCCCTTCTTTTCTTTCTTCTATCATCTTTTTAAGTTGTTTAGGGGAAATATCTTGAGCAAAACCATCATATCTGAAAGGAAAAAAGAAGAATGAAAAGAAAAAAAAGATTATAGGTAAAGCCATATATGCAAAAAGACCCCTGAAATTTTCAAATGATAATTTTGCTCCGAAACACATAATCTGATTATTTATTTTAATCAGCAAATTTTGTCAGATTGGATTTTCTCAAAATAAAAAATTCAACAAAAAAGATTTCGTAATTGATTTTTTCATTACCAAATTTTCCATGGAGCTTCTCCTGATTCCCAGAGTTTTTCAAGCAGGTTTTTATCTCTCAGTGTATCCATACACTGCCAGAAACCTTCGTGTTTGAATGCGCAAAGCTGACCGTCTTCTGCCAATTTTTCAAGAACATAGGCTTCAAGACTTGTACTATCATCTTTTATGTAATCAAAAACAGCAGGTTCAAAAACCATAAATCCTCCGTTTATCCATCCTTCGCCTATTTGCGGTTTTTCTGTAAATTGAAGAATTTTTCCGTTCTCATCTGATGGATCAAAAATTATTCCTCCGAACCTTGCGGGAGGTCTTACAGCAGTTATTGTTGCTATTTTTCCGTGCCTTCTGTGGAAATCAAGTAAAGATTTGAGATTTATATTTGCAACTCCGTCTCCATAAGTTAGCATAAATGTTTCATTACCTATATATTTTTTCAGCCAGAGAATTCTTCCGCCTGTGTTAGTATAAACTCCGGTATCAATTAACCAGACCTTCCATTTTTCTCTGTTGCTATCAAAAAGGTAATGCTGACCAGTTTCAAGGTCTAAAAATATATTTGAATTTATAGCATAGTAATCTAAAAAATACTTTTTTATGACTTCTCCTTTGTATCCGAGTGCGATTATAAATTCGTCAAAGCCCTGGGCAGAATATATTTTCATGATGTGCCAAAGAATTGGCTTTCCACCTATCTCAACCATAGGTTTGGGTTTTATTACAGTTTCTTCTGAAAGGCGAGTCCCAAATCCACCAGCCAAAATAACAACCTTCATAGAAAAAATTTTAGTAGTTTATTTTAAAATTACAAAACTATTTTTACAAATTTGAATCAAGCTTTTTTACTGCAACATATTTTCGAACATTCACTTTACCCTCAAAAGATATCCTCCCGGAGCGCATGTGATCAGGAGTTTATTTTCTATCTCTTTATCTACAACAAAACCTTTGTTATGTTTTAGGAATTCTTTTACTGCTGTATATGGATTATTACCTTTATCCCATGGTCTATCTTTGAAAAAGCCTTTTGGGAAAAATTCAATTATTGTATCAAATACAACAAGGTAATTTCCTTTTGACACAAATTTTGAGTATATATTCAGCTCATTGAGAACATGCT
>Ga0272445_1001077_pt1 | contig 22611 bp, 24 predicted proteins | sample YNPCB0031_FD_194404 | JGI IMG/M metagenome (GOLD analysis project Ga0272445, IMG submission 194404) | Hot spring sediment microbial communities from Yellowstone National Park, WY, United States - YNP-CB-003-1 | ecosystem: Environmental > Aquatic > Thermal springs > Hot (42-90C) > Sediment... | reverse complement strand
AAACAAAACCTTCTTCATCAAATGCTTCCCATTTTTTAATTTCATAATAAGAAAAACCAATCTCTTCAAGAACACCTTTCATTCCTTCCCTAAATGCTTCCTCTGCAAATATTCCCCATCTTGCCCCAAGCGCTGTTATCGCATTTCTTAACAATTCAAAACCCTTATTCATTTCTTTGGTAAGTTCTTCAAACCTTCTATCAACTGCTTCAAACCTCTTATTAATTTCCTCAAATCTCTTTGCTGTTTCTTCTTTATGTGCTTTTAATTCATTTATAAGAGCTTCAAACCTTCTGTCCATCTCTTCAAACCTTTTATCAACTGCTTCAAACCTCTTTGCTGTTTCTTCTTTATGTGCTTTTAATTCATTTATAAGAGCTTCAAACCTTCTGTCCATTTCCTCAAACCTTTTATCAACTGCTTCAAACCTTTTATTAATTTCCTCAAATCTTTTATTAATTTCTTCAAACCTTTTACTATTTTCTTCCCTTTGTTTTCTTAATTCAATAAGTATTTCCTTTATTTCTTCTTTTGTAACTGCCTTTCTTTCAATTATTTCTTCAATCTTTAATCTTAAAAGAGGATATTTTTCAATAAGTTCAGGAAGTTTTTCCTCAATAATCTTTATAACTTCTTTTTCACTTAATACTTTCTTCATAATTTTATTTTAAAGAAAATTGAAAGATTATTTCAATTAAAAATTTTTCCTCTTAATTTTTATTTAATTCCCAAAACTCAAATATTTCTTTGTTTTTAAGAACGAAGTTGGCTGATAAATTTGATTTACAATAAATTTAAAATTTGCCCCCTTTCTTTCCCTTGAAAAATAATATAAAACACTTGACAAATGAATAAAAATATTGTATAATATAAACTCTTTGAAAATTATGATTGCCCCGGGGAAAGCTTGATTTAAAAAAACAAAGGAGGTGAAGGATGAACAAACAAGAACTTATAAATGAAATTTCAAAAAAAACAGGTTTAACAAAAAAAGATTCTGCAGCAGCACTTGATGCTTTTATTGAGGCTGTAAAGGCCTCTTTAAAGAAGGGAAGTGATGTAAGATTAGTTGGATTTGGGACCTTTACAATAAGAAAGAGAAAACCAAAGAAAGGAAGAAATCCAAGAACAGGTGAGGAAATTAAGATACCAGCAAAGAAGGTCCCTGCTTTTAGACCAGCGTCTGAGCTTAAAAAACTGGTTGCTTAAAAATCCCTTTCCCCGGGGCAAAAAATGTTAAAATTTTTAGTTTTTTATTTAATTTTCTTTTTTATTCCACTTTCCTTTTATACATTTTTTTCAATATTTTTCTCTCTAAATTTAAGTCAAAACTTGAAAATATTTTTATTTTTCCTTTCAATTTTAATTCTAATTGTTTTTTACATTTATCCCGGACTTTTTTATAAGGCAAGGGAAAAATTTTTTATAATTTTAAAAAATGAAGGAACTAAAGGATTTTTTGATGTTTTATTTTTATCTTTTCTTTGCATCCTTTTTATAATTTTAAATACATCCCTTTTTAAATTAAAATATTACATTTTTATAATATATTTTTTTGAAATAATTTTTCCTTTTTATGCAAGAAAAAGATAAAATTCCAATTGCTATTTTGGTTGGAAGGGTTAATGTGGGTAAATCAACAATTTTTAATAAAATTGTTGGTAAAAATATTTCAATTACTCATAGAAGACCTGGTATTACAAGGGATCCGGTTGAAAAAATTGTAAATTATAAAGGTAAATCCTTTAAACTTTTTGATACAGGTGGTCTTTTTTCAGAAGATATTTTAAGTGAGGAGGTTCATAAAAAAATATATGAGGTTTTTAAGAAGGCAGATTTATTTTTATTTGTAATGGATGCAAAGGATGGTTTTACACCTTATGATAAAGAAATTCTTGAAAATTTAAGAAAAGAAGGTAAAAAAATTATAGGTGTTGTTAATAAAATTGATTCTTTGAAAAGATATCCTGAAGAAGAATTTCAAGAAACAGGGCTTGATGAAATATTTTTTATATCAGCAGAACAAAAAATTGGAATTGGCGAACTTGTTGAAAGAATTGTTGATTTAATAGGTGTTAAAATTTATGAGGATGAAAAATCAAAGATTAAAGTGATAATAGTTGGGAGACCAAATGTGGGTAAATCTTCCCTTTTCAATTTGTTAATCGAAGAAGAAAGGTCAATAGTTACAAATATTCCGGGAACAACAAGGGATGTTATTGAAAAAATAAAGGAAGAATTTATATTTATAGATACTGCTGGAATTAAAAGGAAATATAAAGATGAAATAGAATATTATTCTTATTTAAAAACATTTAGAACAATAAGATGGGCTGACATTTCTCTCCTTTTAATAGATGCAAAAGAAGGGCTCACAAAAATGGATAAAAAAATTTTTTCATTAATAGAAAATGAAGGTAGAGGAATTGTAATCCTTATCAATAAAATTGATCTTTTAAAAAAAGAGGAAAGGAAAAAATTTTTTGAGAATTTTGATTATTTATTTCCACCTGCAAGACATTATCCAAAAATTATGATATCTGCTTTAAAGGGTGAAGGGATAGAAGTTATTGAAGGTGTTATTAAGAATGTTTATAAAAATATGAAAAGGGAATTTGAAAAGGAAGAGATCAATAAATTTATTGAAAATGTTATAAGAAAAAAGCCACCAAGAAGTTTTTTTTACAAATTTTATTATGCAGGCAAATTTCCACATAAATTTGTAATTGAAACGAAGGAAAAGATTGATTTAGAATATATAAGTTTTTTGGAAAATAAGATAAGGGAGGAATTTTTAATTTTTGGATGCCCTGTTAAAATAATAAATAAATTGAGGAAATGAAACTTTTATTTCCATTAATTGGATATTTATCCTCTTCAATTCCTTATGGATTTATAATTGCAAAAATTAAAGGTAAGGATATAAGAAATTTTGGAAGTGGAAATATTGGTGCAACAAATGTTTTTAGATTTGATAAAAAACTTGGAATAATTACAGGAATTCTTGACATATTAAAATCATTTGTTCCTACATTTTTAGCATTAAAATTTTCTGATTTTTTTATAGCATCAATAACAGGTCTTTTAGGAATATTAGGTCATGCATTTACCCCTTTTTTAAGATTTAAAGGAGGTAAAAGTGTTTCATGCACCTTTGGTGCCTATCTTGCCTTATCACCCCTACAATTTTTAATTTCCTTTATCTTTTTCATTATTTTGTTATTTTTAACAAAAATTGCTTCAATATCATCAATCCTTTCAATTTTTCTCCTTTCACTCTTAATCTTTATATTTAAATTTCCCTTATATTTTAAAATTCTTACATTTTTCATATTTTTATTAATTCTTTTCCTTCACAGGGAAAATATAAAAAGGATTATAAAAGGGGAGGAGAAAAGATTAAAATTTTAACAATATTTGTTTTTTTAATAGGAAAGGATGCTTTTTATCATTTGGAAAAAATAGTTTCTTTTGGCGAAAGAAGTCCAGGAAGTTTAGGACATAAAAGATGCAGGGAATATATAATAAAAGTTTTAAAAGAAAAGGGATTTCTTGTTAAAGTTCAAAAATTTGAAGAAGGGGGTTTATCTTTTTATAATATAATAGGGGATTATGGAAAAGGTAAAAAGGTTTTAATTGGGACCCATTATGATACATATCCCGGAATAATAGGTGCAAACGATGGTGGTTCAGGAGTAGCCCTTTTACTTTCAATTTTAGATTCTTTAAAAAAATTTAATTTTGGAATTGAGGTTGTATTTTTTGATGGTGAAGATTATGGGAATGCTCCATTATATGGTTCAAAATATTTTTCAAAAAATATTAAACAAGAGGATTATCATTTTGGAATAATTGTGGATATGATAGGTGATAAGGAACTTCAAATATATAAAGAAATAAATTCTTTAAATTTTTCCCCCTTTTTAACTGATAAATTTTTTGAAATTGCCTATAAAAACAATTTAAAAAGTTTTGTTCCCTTTCCAAAATACAGTATAATAGATGACCATATTCCATTAAATGAAAAAGGAGTAAAATGTTTACTTTTAATAGATTTTGATTATCCTTACTGGCATACAATTTATGATGATATTTTTAAATGTTCAGAAAATTCTCTTGAAGAGGTTGGTAAAGCAATAATTTTATTTTTGAAATATTTTGAAAATGAAAGATGAATTTGAATTCATAAAATTTTTAAAAAGGAAAGAAATAAAAAATCCAAGGGTTTTTATAGGAATAGGTGATGATTCAGCAGCAATTTTACAATATGAAAATAAATATCTTCTTTTAACATCAGATTCGCTATGTGAAGGTGTTCATTTTAAAAGAGAATGGATGAATTTATATGAAATAGGAAGAAAATTGATTTTAAGGGGATTATCTGATATTGCTGCATGTGGGGGATATCCTATATGTGCAAATATAAATTTAAAAATTGATGAAAAGAGTTTAAATAAAATTGAAGATTTTTTTGATGGTGTTTTGGATTGTGCAAAAGAATACAATTTTTCAATTTCAGGGGGTGACATTGTTATATTTGATAAGATAATAGCAGATGTTTTTTTTATAGGAGAAGTTGAAAAAATTTATTTAACATTAAGAAGTGGTGCAAAAGAAGGAGATATTTTATGCATCACAGGAAATCTTGGACTTTCAAATCTTGCAATTGATATTTTAGAGAATAAAATAGATGTTCCTGAAAGAATTAAAAAAGTTGCCCTTCAAAAATTTTACAATCCAAAAATTCCCTTAGAAAAAATAAGGGAAATATTAAAATTTGTTAAAATAAATTCAATGATTGATGTTTCAGATGGTCTTTCAACGGACTTAAACCATTTGTCAAGGGAAAGTTTTGTTAAAATAATAATTTATGAGGAAAAAATTCCGGTTGCAAAAGAAATTTTTGAATTAAAAATAGAAAATCCTTATGAATATGCAATAAATTCGGGTGAAGAATATGAATTAATTTTTACAATAAAGGAAGAAGATTTTGAGAAGATAAAAGATTTTGATGTAAAAATTATAGGTAAAGTGGAAAAAGGAGAGGGGATTTATTTAAAAAAAATAAGTGGAGAGGTAATTCCAATTGAAATTAAAGGATATGACCAATTTAAAAAAGGGAATATTTCTTTAAAGTTTATTTAAATTGACTTTTTTATTTTTTATAAAGTATAATCTTAAAGTTATGGAAAAAAATATAATAAATTTTTTAAGAGAAAATAAAATTAAAATTACGCCTCAAAGGAGGCTTATATTAGAACTTGTATTAAAGGATAGAACTCATCCATCTGCAGAAGAAGTATATTTAAAAGTTAGGGAAAAAATGCCTGATATTTCAATTGCAACAGTTTATCAAACACTTGAACTTTTAGAAAAAAAAGGAATATTATTAAAAATTGATTTTCCTGATGGTAAAAGTCATTATGATCCATATACAATTCCTCATTTGCATTTTTATTGCACAAATTGTAAAAATATAATAGATTTTGAATTTGAAGATAGGGAAATTTTTGAAAAATTTATAAATAAAATTGATAAAGATTTTGAAATAAAAAATTATGCGATTATTCTTTATGGAATTTGTAAAAATTGCAAGAAAAATTTTTGAAAGGAGGTAAAATGGCATATATAATATGTCAGCCATGTATAGGTGTTAAAGATACTGCATGCACTGAAGTCTGTCCTGTTGATGCAATTCATCCAAGGAAAGATGAACCTGAATATGAAACAATTGACCAATTATACATAAATCCTTCTGTATGTATAGATTGTGGTGCATGTGAATCTGTTTGCCCTGTTCAAGCAATATATGCAGAGGATGCAGTTCCTGATGAATGGAAGGACTTTATAAGGAAAAATTATGAGAGATATGGTTTAACACCTCCTTAATCTTGACTTTATTTTAAAAAAAACCTTATTATATAAATTCTTTGAAAACGGGGGTGGCTAAGGGTTCGACAGGGGAATTGAGGGTTCCGGATGCATGCCGGGTTGAGGAACCCGTAAAATTCCTCAAGCAAATAACTGCCGCAAATTATGCATATGCTGCCTAAGAAGGCAGCGGCCCTAAAGAGAATTTCGCCCTTTTTCTCTTTAAGGGCCTCATAAAAAGGGCGGAGGAATGAGGTTTTCCCCTTTTCCTCATTTCTTCTAAATAAAAAGGGGAAAGGTAAAGGGATGGGTGCCTGTCCCCTCCTTTACCTAAAAAAGACAGGCTAAGCATGTAGGATTCGGAATCCGAAGTCCCCTGGACGGGGGTTCAAATCCCCCCACCTCCATTTTAATTATGGATTTTTATTCCCTTATTTTTTAACGAATTTAAAATTTGAAAAATATTTTAAAAGATTTAAAAAAAATTATACCTTTAAAAAGAATAGTTTATGATGAAAGAAAAATTGTTTATAACTATGATGCGAGTTCCCTTTATGGTAAAAATCTTTTAACATGTTTTCCAATAAATGTATTAGAAGTTTCAAAAATTTTAAAATATTCAAGTAAACATGAAATTCCTTTATATGTAAGAGGAGCAGGAACTGGTAAATCAGGTGGCTCAATTCCTCTTTATAATGGTATTGTATTATGCACACTTTTAATGAATAAGATAAAGGAAATAAGTTTTAATGAAAGAAGGATAAAGGTTCAAGCAGGTGTTATAAATAATGAAATTAAAAAAGTTTTAGGTAAAAATTTTTTTTACCCTCCTGACCCTCAAAGTTATGAAATTTCAACAATTGGTGGAAATGTTGCAACAAATGCAGGTGGTCCAAATTCTTTAAAATATGGAACAACAAAGGATTATGTTTTAAAAATAGAATTTGTAACTGGAACTGGTGATATATTAAAATTTGGTAAAGAAACACAAAAATTTGTAATGGGATATAATTTAAAAGATTTTATCTTATCCTCAGAAGGAACAGTTGGTGTTATTACAGAAGTTGATTTAAAATTTTTACCAAAAAAGGGGGAAGAAATTTTTTATCTTACCAATTCTGAATTTGAAAAAATAAAAATGATTTTTGAAAGTTCTTTACTTCCTTCAAAAATTGAACTAATAGATGAAAAATTTTTAATTGGAATTGATGAAGATTATGAAAGAAGCGAAAAGATATTGAAAAAAATTTTTAAAAATTTAAAAAGATTAAATGAGGAGGAAAAAAAAGAAATTGAAAAATTTAGAAAAGAAAGAAGTGTATCAATATGGAAAGAAAAAGGTGGGAAAATAAGTATTGATTTATGTATTCCAATTTCAAAAATAGAGGATTTTATTGATTTTTGTAGAAATTTTGAAAACATATATTTATATGGACATTTAGGAAGTGGTAATCTTCATACAAATATACTGTTTAATCCAAAAGATTTTAAAGAAAGAGAAAAAATATGGGAGATAAGAGAAGAAATAATTGATTATGTCATAAGAATTGGTGGAACAGCTTCAGGAGAACATGGGACAGGTATTTTATATTCAAAATATCTTTTAAAGGAAATTGGTAAAAAAGGATATGAAATTCAAAAAAAGATAAAGGAAATTTTTGATCCAAAAAAAATATTAAATAGAGGAAAAATATTTGATAAAGGGAAAAATTTTGAAAAATTAAAGAAAATTTACTTTGAGGGAAAAAGGGAATATGCAAATTTATGTAATCTTTGTGGATTATGTAATAGGGTTTGCCCTTTATTTGAAAAATATAAAAGGGAAGAAATTTCGCCAAGGGGATTCCTATTTTTATACATTATGAATAAAGAAAAATTAATAGATAAAAAATATATTGATTTTTGTTTAAAATGTAAAAAATGTTTTAAGGTATGTGCAAATGGAGTTCCAATTGAAAAAATTATAGAAAATTTAAGGTAAAGGTGTCTTTTTTAAATCAACAATTTCTGAAATTTTTTTAAGTTCTTCAATAACTTTTTCTGGATAATTGGTATGGATATGAATTTTATAATAATCCTTTATTTCACCTATTATAAGAGAATTCCCAAGATTTTTAATCCTTTCTTCAATTTCCGATTTTTTAATTTCCTTCTTTAATATTATTGCTTCTATTTCTGTATGCTTCATAAGATTCAACTATGCCTTTATAAATAAAATAAAAACCATATGCTCCTGCATCCGGAACATTTTTCTTTTTTAGTTCTTTTAACATCTCTTTTGTCTTCAAAACTGTTTCTTCACATTTTTTTAATGATAATTTTAAAGAGTCATAAAAATCCATTTTTCTTTTAAAAAAATCTCTTAAAGTAGATTCAGTTTCTCTTATTGCAGTTAGGATTGTTCCTTCCATTGGTTTATTAACTGCTTCATATGCTTTTTCTCTTCCTTTTTCAAATGCCTTTAAGAATACTTCAAAATCAATATTTTTTTTACCATTTAAATTTTCTAAAAAACCTAAAAAGAATTGTGAAATTATTAAGCCAGAATTACCTCTTGCAGTAAAGAACATTTCTTCTCCCAATTTTTTTAAAAAATTTTCCGTTCCTTTATTACATCTTTTAAAAGCTTGATTCAGTGTTTCAAATAAATTGTCTCCTGTATCATTGTCTTCAACAGGAAATACATTTATCTTATCAAGAAATTTCCTTTTTTCTTTTAAATAATTAATAGCCCTTTTTATTCCATCAAAAATTACTTCTTCATTCATGAAATTGTAAAACAAAAACCAAAAGCAAATCTACCAATTGCTGAAAGAATTGTCGGAGTTACTCTTGCAATCCATTTCTCTTTAACAGAAAATTCACTTTCTATTTTTTCTTCAAGGTCATATATAAACATTTTTTCAGTTGAATAAAAATATAAAATACTTATACTTTCCCTTTTAACTTTTTCCTTTAAAAAATTTATCATATATTCAATCGCCTTATTTTTCTCATTTGCAAATTCCAAAAGCTTAAGTTTTTCCTGGGAAAGATAAACGATTGGAAATCCTCCTCTTGACCTTAAAAATTTTATGAAATAATCAGGATTTTTAAAAAATCTTTTTATACCTTCTATTGGTCTTACCTTTATAAGTCTATGACTTTCAGGAACAGCCATAAGTGCATAAGAATTTTTTGCTGTTTCCTCAATTACCTTCATAATCTCTTTTATATTTTCCTTTTTCTTTTCTTCATAATATTTTATCCCCTTTATTATTCCCAATCCACATCCAGGTCCTGCACTTTTTGAATCAAGCACATGAACTTCAATACCTTCTTTTGCTGCTTCTTTTGCTGCATTTAAAGCAGAATTTACAACCCCTGATATTTTTGAAGAAACATGAACAGAAATTATTTTCTCATTTTTATATTTTCTATAAAATTCAAGAATTTCACCAGGGGAAGGAAGCCCTGTTTTAAAATACTTCCCTTCTTCAATTCCCTTTAGAATTTCATCATGCCCTTTACCTGTATAATCCCTTTTACCATAAGTGAGTTTTAATGGAATTATATCTACATAATTTAAAAATTCTTCAGGAATTATTGTGCTTTCATCAGTGATTATTTTCATTTTATATAATATCCTTCTTTATCAACTTCCTCCCTCAAAATTCTTAACTCCTCTTCTTTTGGCTCTTCTGTCTCTTCTATTTTTTCAGGTATGATAAGTTCAAATCCTGTATTTTCAATAACTTCCTCTAATTTAACACCAGGATGAATTGATAAAATCCTCATCCTTTTTGTTTTTTCATCAAAATCTAAAACTGCAAGGTCAGTTACAACTCTATAAGGTCCTGTTCCTTCAGGTAATCCTGCTTCTTCTCTTGCACCAGGTCCTGTCAAATATCCTGGTGTTGTGATAAAATCTACTTTTGGAACAAATCTTTTTTTCTCATGTTTCATTATTATTATTGTTTTCCAGCATAAAGAACCAACATCATTTCCCCCGCCACTTCCAGGCAATCTTACTTTCGGTGTTTTATGTTCACCTATACATGTTGTATTAAGATTTCCATAAGGGTCAATTTGTGCACCTCCTAAAAATCCATAATCTATGAAACCTCTTTGAGCAGTTTCCATAATATCACATATTCCTGTTGCACATAATGCCTTATAAAAAGTTCTCCCTTCACCAACAGCCCTTGGAAGTTTTTCAAGAATTGCTCCAATTCCACCAAATTCAAAAATTGGAATTAAGTTTGGAGCATGCAATTTTTGAGCAAGTGCTGCTGCAAGCATTGGTATTCCAGTCCCTATAAAACATGTTGAATAATCCTCCATAAGACGAGAAGCAACACATATCATAAGTTCTGTTTTTGAATATTTCATTTTACCTCCAAATTTTTTCCTTCATAAGTTTTAATAATTTCTTTGTCCCAACCTTTTCAAGATATTCTTCATGATTTTTGCACGAATATATCCATTCTTCAAGATATTCTTTTGTTCCTTCAACTGTTTCAAATTTTTTTAGCATTTCTTTTAAATGTTCCTCATCCCTTTCATAAAGATATACCATTTCACCTGGATGGGAGCCAAATGGTGCATGAACAACGGCATCAACTAAAAAATAAGGGATCAAAACTCTTTCAGGATATTTTCTTATTTCTTCATTTGGAACAATTTCTTCTGCTGAAATTATTAACCTTTTTGAAGCCCTTGCCATTTCAAATGCAAATCCTGATATACCCTCAATTATTGCATTTCCATATACATCTGCCTTATGAACATGTATCACACCAACATCAAGAATAAGAGCAGGTAAAAGGCAAACTTTCATCCCTGTAAAAGGGCATATTGCAACCTTAGCAGCAGAAAAATTAAAGGTATCACTTCCAAGCATGCTTCTTACAGGTATGAAAGGAACCCCCATACTCGCAGCCTTAAATCTCCATGTAATTCCAGCATTTGACCATTCAGTAACCTTAACCTTTCCACTTTCGCATGCCCTTCTTAATACAGGCGATAATCCAAGAACTTCATATCCAACATATGTTATATCTAAACTTTCTACAAGATCTGCTGCAAGAAGAAAATCAACATCCATAAGTCCTTGCCCAGCAACCCTCAAATTCTTTTTCCCCTGTCTTACTATTTCTCTTACTATTGACATTGGTGCCCTAACTGTTCCATAAAGTTCAAATCCTATATAATCTCCATCCTTTACAAATTTTTCAACTGCCTCTTTTTCACTCATTAGTTTTTCAAAAAAACCTCTATTTTTCTTTTCTTTTACAAATTTTCTAAATCCTTCTATGTCAGGTTTTTGAAAAAGTTCTCCTTTTCCCTCAAGGATTATTTCCATAAAATTTCCTCCTTTTGAGATTAAAATTATAAAGAAATTATTAATTGAAATTCAAAGAAATTTTACATTAAAATTTATTTTAAATGAAAAGGGTTCATCTTTTTATTTCTGGAAGGGTTCAAGGAGTATTTTTTAGGGCATTTACAAAGGAAAGGGCTGAAATTTATGGAATAAAGGGATGGGTTAAAAATCTTTCTGATGGAAGGGTTGAAGCAATTGGTGAAGGCGATGAAGATCTTTTAAAGGAATGGATAAGGGATTTATGGAAAGGTCCACCAGGTGCAAGAGTTGATAATATAGAAGAAATCTGGGAAGAATATAAAGGTGAATTTAAAAAATTTGAAATAAAATATTTTTAATTATTGACAAATTCAAAATAATACTTTATTATTATATACTCAATGAAAAAAATTTTTGTTAAAGAAATTGAAAAAGGCGAATTTGAGGATATTTTTATTTTAAAAAAAATAAGGAAAAGAGAAAAAAAAGATGGTGGATTTTTTTATGAAATTTATATTTCTGATAAAACAGGCGAATTAAAGGGTTATATTTTTGATAATTTAGAAAAATTTGAAAATTTGGAAGAAGGTATTTTCATGATAAAAGGTGAAGCTTATGAAAGGGATGGTGAGATAGTTTTTAAATTAAAGGAGATAAAGGATGTAGAAAAGATTGTATTTGAAGAACTTTTACCTTTGTCACCAAGGGATATTAAAGAAATGGAGAATTCACTTGATGGAATTCTTGCAACAATTGAAAATCCATATTTAAGAAAACTTTTAAATCTTATTTTTAATGACCCTGATATAAGAGAGGAGTTTTTAAAGGCACCAGCAGCAAAAAAATATCATCATGCATATATTGGTGGTCTTATTGAACATACATTGAATGTTGTTGAAGTTGCTGAAGCACTTTTAGAAGTTTATCCAAATATATCAAGAGACCTTTTAATAACAGGTGCCCTTTTACACGATATAGGAAAAATTAAAAGTTATGAATATAAAAAAGGGATTGATATTTCTGATGAAGGAAAGCTTTTAGACCATATTTATATGGGGTTATCAATTGTTGAAAATAAAATAAATAAAATAGAGAATTTTCCAGAAGATTTAAAATTAAGGGTTTTACACATGATTGCCTCCCATCATGGAGAAAAGGAAATGGGTGCATTAGTTAATCCTCTTACAGAAGAAGCAATTCTTTTACATTTTTGTGATTATATTGAAACAATGATGTTTAAATTTAAAAAGGCAAGAGAAGAAACAAAAGAAGGGGCAAGATGGTCTGATTATCAGAAGGAATTGCAAAGGTCTATTTTTTTAGGAGGTGGTGAGGAATGAATTTTTTGAGGAAATTGTTTCCTTCAAGAAATGAAAGGGTTTTAAAAAAGTTATGGCCAATTGTTCACAAAATAAATGAAATATATGATAAAATCCATGATTTAAAGGATGAAGATTTGATTAAAAAAACAGAGGAATGGAAAAAAGCAGTTCAAAACAAAGAAGTTACGCTTGATGAGATTCTTCCAGAAGCTTATGCGTATGTAAAAGAGGCATGTAGAAGGCTTTGTGGAAAGGAATGGGAAGTTGTTGGAATAAAAACAAAATGGGATATGATTCCTTTTGATGTTCAACTCCTTGGAGCAATTGTCCTTCATCAAGGTAAAATTGCAGAAATGGCAACAGGTGAAGGTAAAACACTTGTTGCAACAATGCCCCTTTATTTAAACGCATTAACAGGAAGAAATTGCCATCTTGTTACAGTTAATGATTACCTTGCAAGAAGAGATAGGGAATGGATGGGTCCTGTTTATGAATCGCTTGGTATAAGTGTAGGGGTAATTCAAGCAGGAATGGAACCCTATGAAAGAAGACCTGAATATGAAAAGGATATAACATATGGAACAAATAATGAATTTGGATTTGATTATTTAAGGGACAATATGGTATTTAGAAAAGAGGATAAGGTTCAAAGGGGTCATTATTATGCAATAGTTGATGAAATTGATTCAATATTAATAGATGAAGCAAGAACACCACTTATAATCTCAGGACCTGTTGAAAGGTCAACAAATTATATTTATGTTAAAGTAAAGGGAATTGTTGAGGATGTTGTTAGAAAACAGAATTTACTTATAAATAATGTATTGCAGGAAGCAGAAAAATTATTAAAAGAAGGTAAAAAAGAAGAGGCAGCAAAAAAACTTCTTCTTGCAAGAAGGGGAGCTCCAAAATCAAAAAGACTTTTCAAATTGCTTCAAGAACCTGATATGATGAGACTTGTTGAAAATTTTGAACTTTCTCTTATGAAGGAGAAAAAACTTTCTGAATTTGATAGTGCCCTTTATTTTGTTATAGATGAAAAATCGCATTCAGTTGATATAACTGAAAAGGGAAGAGAAGAAATTCAAAAAAAGGAAAAGGATTTATTTCTTCTTCCTGATTTAAGTGTGGAACTTCATCAAATAGATTTAAGAGAGGATTTAACACCAAGAGAAAAATTCTTTGAAAAGGAAAGGATTTTAAGGGAATATTCTGAAAAATCTGAAAAGATTCATGCAATAAAACAACTATTTAAGGCATATTCATTATTTGAAAAAGATGTTGATTATGTAGTAATGGATGGAAAGGTTATAATAGTTGATGAATTTACTGGAAGACTTATGTATGGAAGAAGATGGTCAGATGGCTTACATGAAGCAGTTGAAGCAAAAGAAGGTGTTACTGTTCAAAGGGAAACACAAACACTTGCAACAATCACTATTCAAAATTATTTCAGAATGTACGAAAAACTTGCAGGAATGACAGGAACAGCAATAACAGAGGCTGCCGAATTCTGGGAAATATATAAACTTGATGTTGTTGTAATTCCAACAAATAAACCATGTATAAGACAGGATTTACCCGATATAATCTTTAAAACAAAGAAACAAAAATTTAAAGCAGTAGTTGAAGAAATTAAAAAATGGTATAGTATAGGAAGACCAGTTTTAGTTGGAACAACTTCTGTTGAAACATCAGAATTTTTATCAAGACTTTTGAAAAAGGAAAATATTCCACATCATGTTTTAAATGCAAAACATCATCAAAAGGAGGCAGAAATAGTTGCAAGAGCAGGACAAAAATATGCTGTTACAATAGCAACAAATATGGCAGGAAGGGGAACAGATATAAAACTTGGTGAAGGTGTTAAAGAACTTGGTGGTTTAATGATAATAGGAACTGAAAAACATGAAGCAAGAAGAATAGATAGACAGTTAAGGGGAAGGGCAGGAAGGCAGGGAGATCCTGGAACAACTAAGTTTTTCCTTTCCCTTGAAGACGATCTTTTAAGGCTTTTTGGTTCTGATAAAGTTATGGCTTTAATGGAAAGATTTGGTTCAAAAGATGAAGGTCCTATTGAAAGTAAAATGGTTACAAAGGCACTTGAAACAGCCCAGAAAAGGGTTGAAATGCAGAATTTTGAAATAAGGAAAAGATTGTTGGAATTTGATGATGTTATGAATAAACAAAGAGAAGTTGTATATGGTTTAAGAAATGAGATACTTGAAGGTTCTGATGTTAAAAATTATATAATGGATTATATAGAAGAAATTGTTGATGAAATTATAGAAAAATACTGTCCAACAGATTATAAAGAAGATTGGGACATTTTAAATTTAAAAGGAGAGCTTGGATTCCATTTCCTTTTAGATTTTAAAGGAATAGAGGATGCAAAAAATAGAGAAGAACTTAAAGAGAATATAATGAAAGAAATAGAAATTATGTATAAAGAAAGGGAAGAACTTATAGGGGAAGAAAGGATGAGAGAAGTTGAAAGAATGGCACTTTTATATACACTTGATGAGGCATGGAGAGACCATCTTTATTCTCTTGACCATTTAAGAGAAGGGATATATTTAAGAGCATATGGACAAAAGGATCCTCTTGTTGAGTATAAGCAAGAGAGCTATAAAATGTTTGAAGAGCTTATGAGGAGAATAAGAAATGAAACTATTCATAGAGTTTTAAGGGTTCAGGTTGCCCAGATTCCAAAAAGAGTTTTAGAAAAAGTTAGGGCTGAACACCCTGAATTTTCACGAAGAGGATTAGAAAGTAAAGAGGAACCAAAAAGGATAGCAAGAGAAAAGGAAGAAGCTCAAGCTAAAAGACCATTTGTAAGAGAAATTCCAAAAGTAGGGAGAAATGACCCCTGCCCTTGTGGCAGTGGGAAAAAATATAAACATTGTCATGGAAAGGGAGGTTAATTTATGGGAAGAGGAAAAGATACAAGAAAATATGAAGATAAATTAAAAGATCCATATATGGATAGAGATATTTATAAGGATCCAACAATATGTCCTACATGTGGTCTTTTATTTCATGAAAAAAGATGGATTCGTGATGAAAAACTTATACAAGAACTTAGAGAAGAAGGTGCAAAATTTAACATTAAGGATTGTCCTGCTTGTAGAAAAATAAAAGATAATTATCCTCTTGGAATTCTTGAAGTTAATGCAGATTATGTAAAAACAAAAAAAGAAGAAATTAAAAATTTAATAAAAAATGTTGTAGAAGTTGAAGAAAAAAGAAATCCACTTGAAAGAATTATGAAGATGAATTTTGACGAGGATAAAATATACATTGAAACAACAACATCACATCTTTCAAAAAAAATAGGAATGAGCATTAAAAAAGCATTTGGTGGAAACTTAAAAATAACTTTTTCTTCTGAACAAAAACTTATAAGAGTAAATATAACTAAATAATTGATAGATTTTTTTAAAAAAATTTTTAGAAAAAACAAAATTAAAAAATTAGAAAAATTTTTATTTAAATTTTATCGCTCGGGTGAAATTGGTGAAATTGAATATGAATTCATCTTAAAGATTTTGAAGGCAAGGAAAAAAACACTTGAAGATATAATGATTCCAAGAATTGATGTTGTTTTTCTAAAAGAAAATATGACGCTTAAAGAGGCAATTGAAGCTTTTAAAAAAGAAGGATTTTCAAAAATGCCTGTTTTAGATGAAAAAAAGGAAGAGGTTCTTGGGATACTTCATATAAAAGAAATTTTAAAGAATATTGAAAATTTAGATTTAAAAGTAAAGGAAATAATGCAGGAAGTTCATTTTTTCCCTGAATATAAAAATGTTTTGGATACACTTTCATATATGCAAAAAAATAGAATTTCAATAGGGGTAGTTGTTGATGAATTTGGAAATTCAATAGGAATTGTTACAATGGAAGACCTTCTTGAAGAAATAGTTGGTGAAATACATGATGAGTTTGATAAACCTGAGACCCTTTATAAAAAAATTTCTGAAAATACATATATTTTCAATTCAAAAATAACACTTGAAGAAGTTGAGAAAATTTTAGATTTTAAAATTGAGGAGGAGGAAGTTGTTTCACTTGGTGGTTTTATAATTTCCTTTTTAAAAAGGGTTCCTCAAAAGGGTGAAAAATTTACTTATAAAAATCTTGAATTTGAAATAGTTGATAGCACCCCGCAGAGAATTAAGTTTGTAAAAATAAAGAAAACTTGATTTTTTTAAAAAAATTGGGTATTATTAAAGTTTTAAAATGGAGGTGAATATGACAATTTTAAGTGAAGATGATAAAAATGTATTGAGGGATTATTTTCAAAGGGAAATGTCAGGAAATGTAAAAATTTTATTCTTTACACAGGCAATAAATTGTGATTATTGTCCTGATACTGAAAGAATCCTTAAAGAAGTTTCAGAAATTTCTGATAAGATAAAACTTGAAATAAAAAATTTTGTGACTGATAAAGAAGATGTTGAAAAATATGGTGTCGATAAGGTTCCTGCAATTATTTTTTTAAAAGAAAATGGAGAAGATACACGAATAAGATTTTATGGAATACCTTCAGGATATGAATTTACTTCTTTAATAGAAACAATTTTAATGGTTTCAAAAAATGAATCCAATCTAAAACAGGAATTTAAAGAGAAAATTAAAAAAATTGATAAAAAAATAGAAATAAAAGTTTTTGTAACACCTTCATGCCCTTATTGTCCAAGAATGGCAGTTCTTGCAAATAAAGTTGCACTTGAAAATGAAAATATAACTTCAAATATAATAGAAGTTATTGAGTTTCCAGAACTCGGAGAAAAGTATAGTGTTTTTGGGGTTCCAAAAGTAGTTATAAATGAAGAAATACAATTTGAAGGAGCAGTTCCTGAAAATTATTTTATTGATTATCTTGAAAAAGCATAAAAAGGAGGAAAAATGAAAAGAAATGTTGGTGACTTTGATAGTTGGATTCGTCTTGTTGTAGGAGCAATTCTTTTTGGACTTGGTGCTTTTTCTTTAAGAACCCCTTTAAAATGGGTTTTAATAATTATAGGAGCAATTTTAGTTTTAACCTCTCTTTTTAATTACTGTCCCCTTTACACAATTTTAAAGATAAGCACTTATAAGAAAAAAGAATAAATTTAATTAAATATGCCTGAAATTGCTTATATAAGAGGTAAAATTTATCCTATTGAAAAAGCATATAAAGTTCATGTTGAAGATAGAGGTTATCAATATGCTGATGCAGTTTATGAAGTGATGAGATATGAAGATGGGAAAATAATAAGGATTTATGAACATCTTGAAAGACTCCGAAGGAGTTTGAAACTTATTGAAATTCCTTATGAATTCGATTTTGAGGAAATGAATAAATTGCTTTTAAAAATTGCAAAAAAGACAAAATATGATAAAGTTTTATTATACATTCAAATATCAAGAGGTATATCAAAAAGGGAGCATGGATTTCCTTCAAAATGTATTCCTGAAATTGTTATAACTGCAAGAGAGTTTATTCCTGTAAGGGATGAAATCAGAAAAAATGGTATTAAATGTATAACACATCCTGATGAAAGATGGAAAAGGGTTGATATTAAAACAGTTAATCTTTTGCCAAGTGCAATTGCAAGAGAAAGAGCAAAAAGATTATCAAAAAATGATGCAATATTTTTTCAAGAAGACCTTGAAATCAAAGAAGCAACTTTTGCAAACATTTTTATAGTTAAAGATGAAGTAGTTTATACACCACCTTTAAATGGAATTTTAGAGGGAGTTACAAGGAAAGAAGTTATTGAGGCAGTAAAAGATTTAAAGATTAGATTATATGAGCAAAAAATATATTTTCAGGATATTTTCCTTTCAGATGAAGTTTTTATTTCAGCAACTTCAATAGATATATTGCCAGTTGTTGAGATTGACAATTATAAAATAGGTAATGGAAAACCTGGCAAGTTTTACTTTAAAATTTATGAAAAGATTTTAGAAAAAAGGAAGGAGGAGTAATGGAAAAGGTTTGGAAAGGTCCGCTTGAAAAAATTGATGAATATAGATGGAGGATACCAAAAAGCTATAAACCTGGTATGAGGGTTGATGGAATAATTTATGCTTCTTCTAAAATGATAGATTCAATTTTACAGGATATGGCTCCTGAACAGGTTGCAAATGTTGCAACACTTCCAGGAATAAAAAAATATTCACTTGCAATGCCAGATATTCACTGGGGTTATGGATTTGCAATTGGTGGTGTTGCTGCAATGGATGAAGAGGAAGGAGTAATATCTCCTGGTGGAGTTGGATATGATATAAATTGTGGTGTTAGAATTTTAAGAACGGATTTAAAATATGACGAAGTTTTAAAATATCTTGATAAGCTTCTTGATGCCCTTTTCTATAATGTTCCATCAGGTGTAGGTTCTGAAGGAAAGATAAGGGTTTCTGAAAGGGAATTGAGGGAAGTAATGGTAAAAGGGGCAAGATGGGCGGTTGAAAAAGGATTTGGATGGAATGAAGACCTTGAAAGAACAGAAGAAAGAGGAGAGATGAAAGGTGCAAATCCTGATAAGGTTTCAAGAAGGGCAATTGAAAGGGGATTACCTCAACTTGGAAGCTTGGGTTCAGGAAATCATTTTCTTGAGCTTCAAAAGGTTGAAAAAATATTTGATAAACAAATAGCGGAAAAGATGGGGCTTTTTGAAGGTGGTGTATGTGTTATGGTTCATTGTGGTTCAAGGGGGCTTGGGCATCAAGTAGCAGATGATTATATCAAAGTAATGATGAAAGCAATGGAAAAATATAAAATTTCTTTACCCGATAAACAACTTGCATGTGCACCCTTTAAATCTCCTGAAGGTCAGGACTATTTTTCTGCAATGATATGTGCAGCAAACTATGCTTGGTGCAATAGACAGATGATAGCACATTGGGTAAGGGAAGCATTTGAAAAGGTTTTTGGTAAAAAGGCAGAAGAAATTGGTATGAAATTAATATATGATGTTGCTCATAATATTGCAAAAAGGGAAATCCATAAAATAGATGATAAAGAAATTCCTGTTATAGTTCATAGAAAAGGAGCAACAAGAGCATTTCCTCCAAATCATAAAGATGTTCCCTCCTGTTATAAAGATATAGGACAGCCAGTTTTAATACCAGGCAGTATGGGAACAGGTTCATACATACTTGTTGGAACACAAAAAGCAATGGAAGAAACATTTGGTTCAACATGTCATGGTGCAGGAAGGGTTTTATCAAGAAGTGCAGCAATTAAAAAAGCAAAAGGAAGAGATATAGAAGCAGAATTAAAAAAGATTGGAGTAAAATTAAAGGCAGCATCAAAGGAAACAGTTTGGGAAGAGATACCAGAAGCATATAAAAATCTTGATATGGTTGTTGAAGTTGTTTCAGGTGCTGGGATTTCTAAAAAAGTTGCAAGACTTATTCCTTTTGGGGTTGTAAAAGGATAATTTGATTAAGGAAATTTGGGACAAAAGTCCAGTTTTAATCTTATATAATGAATTAAATATTTTTTCTAAAATAAAAGAAGAAGAAATTTTTTTAATAAAAAATTTTTTAAAAGAATTTTTTGAAAAAATTTCAGAAGATTTTAAAGAAAAGGGAAGCAATGTATATTTTTATGATAAAAATTCCTTTAAGGAGAAAATTGAAATCCCTTTTGGAATTATATTAAATCCTTGCATTTTAGAAATAAATGAAGATATTTTAGAAAATCCAAAAGAAAAAATACCTGAAGTTTATCCACCACTTGCAATTTCAATTGGAAAAGAAATTTTAAAAATTTCACCTTATCCACATCCAAATTTCATGAATTTAATATTTCTTAAAGATGAAAAGGATCTAATAATAAGTTTGGATTATGAAAAAAAAGTAAATATTTTCAGAATGCTTATGGCAAAACTTGGCTCTTTCAAAAACATAATTATTCCATACAAATTTAAAAATGAAAAATTAATAAATTCAGGTTTTATAATCTCAACAATGGAAGGTGGATGCCCTTTATTAAAGGATTTAAAGGAAGTTTCAAGAAGATTAAGGGTTTTTGGTTCTTCAAAAGAAGTTGGAGGATTTATAAAAAATGAAGATAGATTAATTTCTTATAATGATTGGATAAATTCAAAAGTAGTTAATTCAATGATACAACTTGGGAAATTCTTAGGCAAAAATAATTTACTTTCACCACCTGTTAAAATAAGTTCTTTTGTAAAAAATAAAAAACTTGCAAATCTTATATCAAAAATACTTTCCTATTCTCGTCTTTCAGAAGGTGCTTTTATGGCATATGATTCAAATTTAAAATTATTTATTGTGACAGCATCAGGAAAATATGAAGTTGATAAATCAAATCTCACTTATAAAGATCTTGTTCCAATTTTTCCAAAAGGGGATAAGGTTGAAGTTTTCAATATAGAAAACATAGATGTTAAAGGACCATCGGTTGAAGCAGAAGAATTTACAATTCCATTGATGGAATTTTATAAAGATTTTCCAGAAATTATAAGTATAATTCACATTCATAGAACCCCTTATTATTATGATAAAAATGAAATATTTGAAATTCCACAAGATATAGAAAAGTATCCACCATGTGGATGTGGAGTTGATTTAATGTTAAATATGTCAAGATATGCAATAAATTATGCAATTAAAAACAGAAAAAATTTCAAAATTGCTATTTTTAAAGTTCCAAATCATGGAACAAACATATATTCCTTTTATGATGAAAAAACAATAGAAAATCCCTTTTATTATTTTATGGAAACAATATCAAAACAAAAATTAAAATTCAAATTTGAAGTTGAACAAGTTTGAAAATGATTTTGTAATTTTAGTGATTGATTTTAAGTTAAAAATAAAAATATGTTATAATTTTAAGGTTTCTATAAAATAAAAATATGGGAAAAGCAATTTCTTATTCAAAAAAATATAAACCACTCTTAGTAAAAGAGGAGGTATTTGAAAATTACAAAAAGCATCAAAATATAATAAATAATACTCTTAAAAGTGTAAAGAAAAGTTACGGAATATTTTTCACTCCTGAATGGGTTGTTGATTTTATGGTTAATTTGATTGACGTTTCAAAATGTTATAATAAAAAACACCTTACTATTTTAGAACCTGCTTGTGGTTTAGCACAATTTTTAATTGGTATCAAAAGAAATAAGCCTTTACTTTTCAAAAAGGCAGAACTCTTTGGTATCGAAGTTAATCCAGAAGTAATTAATTATTTAAGTAATTTAAATATTGGTAATAATGTTAAAATAATTAAACATGATTATCTTTTATGGCAGCCGGGTTTATTTTTTGATTTAATTATAGGGAATCCACCTTATGGTATTCCTAGTTTCTCGGAGCATTATTCTATAAAAATAGATCCTATTATAAAAGAAAAATATAAAAAGCTATATGAAACCTGGTATGGAAAATATAATGTTTATGGTGCATTTATAGAAAAATCTATTAAGTTACTCAAACCAGAGGGGCAATTAATTTTTATTGTTCCTGCTACATTTATGATTTTAGATGAATTTAAAAAACTGCGAACTTTTCTTTCACAAAATGGAGGAACTGCTATAATTTATCTGGGGCCGGATGTATTTAAGCCTGAAGCAGATGTATCATGTGTAGTTTTAAATTTTATTAAATCCAATAACTTCTCTGGCAGATTGGAACTTTTAGAATACTGTGAGAATAAGATAAAAACAATAAAAATTAATACTGAGTGGAAAGGTGAAGTGGTAACATTTGAAACAAATTATACTCTTATGATAGAAAGTATTTGTTCTTACCAATTAGGAGATGTTTATGAGATAAAAATTTCTCCTCGAACTCCGGAAATTAAAAATAATCTTTATGTAACAAAAGAAATTCTTTCCTTAGAAAATGATTATCTCCCTATTTTAAATGGAAAAAATCTTAAATGTAATGAAATTATTTATAAAAATTTTACCGGTTACTGGATTAAAAAAATAGATGTCCAAAAATTGCGTAGATACTTTAATACTCCACACATTGTAGTTGGTTTAGGTTTCAGAAAAGATGGAAGAATAGGGGCGGCTATTGACGAAAAATGTTATCCTTGGATGGGTG
>Ga0272445_1001076_pt1 | contig 22615 bp, 11 predicted proteins | sample YNPCB0031_FD_194404 | JGI IMG/M metagenome (GOLD analysis project Ga0272445, IMG submission 194404) | Hot spring sediment microbial communities from Yellowstone National Park, WY, United States - YNP-CB-003-1 | ecosystem: Environmental > Aquatic > Thermal springs > Hot (42-90C) > Sediment... | reverse complement strand
AGGTTTCAACTTGAATGGGTTAGCAAGGCAAAATCTAAAAAATTTGGGCTCGTTTGAGTTTATCTTAACGCTCAATATTTTATCGTTAATTTCAAAATATAAATTTATCTTTCCGAAATATGTTTCTAAATTTTCAACTGACAATTTACCCTTTGAAAGCCATTCTTCTTTAATGCCAGCGCCTATCACAGCTAGTGAGTCCTTTTCATAGATAAATATCTGTCTGATTGAGTTTATAAATTCAGCGCCTACCCATGAATGTGGCATATCACCGATAAATCCGGGGCTATCTTTTGAATTCCAAACAACTTCTGCCCACATATTCCAATTATATGGACGTTGATGTTCAAAAAAGAAATTCAAAAGTTCATAAGCGATTTCCTTCTCTCCAAGATGGATAAATGCACCACATAATCTAATTTCATAAGGCGTGTAGTTTTTCCAGTCGTTTAGAGTTTTTCTTTGCTTAAAGAACTCGTAGTATTTTTTAAATGTATTATGTAGATAAAAAAGTAGAGTTTCAGCGTTAAAGTTATTAACATCTTCAAAAGCAAATGTTGGATATATTGCTATTGCTGTTGATGTTGGGTCAAAATCACCGAGTTCAACGCAACCGGGTATATAATCAATCTTTTTTCCTTTAACTGTCAAAGAAAGCGAGTTATAAAGGTTTTTTTCAAATTCTTCTTTTAACTGGTTAAAATAATCAACATATTTTTCCTGACCGAGAATTTTCGCTATATTAGCGGCATCTTTTAAACCTCGCAAAGCCCAAAAATTATCCCAATAAGAATGCATCGGTTTAGATGAATAGCCCTCATGGCTTATTGATTCAGTTAGGAGTCCGTAATAAGGGAGTTTCTCTTGTGTTTTAAATTCATCTGTTTTTCTCTGAGAAATCAAATGAGCAAGGTAGTCAACCGCTTTTATAACTTTATCAAAATTTTCCATTAGAAATGTCGTGTCGCCTGTGAATTTAAAATAATTAAATAAAGTATATATGAATTCACCATTACTATCGTGTTCAGGGACTGGGTCGGGACCGCGCGAATCAACGACGCAAGGGATTTTACCATTCTCGTATTGATGTTTAGCGTACCACTCAATGTAATTTTTAACCTTGTCATAAAAGCCGAAATATAGAAGAGAATTTGAAATCAAAGCACCGTCTCTTATCCATGATCGTTCATAATTTCTTGAACCGGGTTGAAGTGCTGGGTCATCGGCGTTGATTAGAATATAAGCGAGATTGCTTTTAATTGAATTAACGATTTTCCTATCTGGGATTTCAATTCTGACTCGGTCAAGTAAATTACGCCAATAATTTTTGATCTTTTCAAGTTCTTCCTCAAAGTCAATCAACTCAGAATAGGTATCGTAAAGAGGTATTATCAAACAAAATGATTTTTCATCGCCAACGGGGATAGACATATTGTATTCAATTCCGCCCGAGGCATATCCAAATTCACAATTAGCGTTTTTATTAGGTGGAAGGACACCCTTGCTTAGATATCTTGTGATGTCCCCTTGGTTAAATTCAGCAAATCCGATATCATTGGGCTTTACAGTTGGAATTATTTTCCTATGATCGTTTACAATCACCGATTTACCATCCCAGCGTAACTTATTTATTTTTGTAGCTCCTCCAGTTATATTAAGATTTTGCCATGGAGGTAGTACTTGAAATGGTCTTATTGCAAGAAACAGTTTCCCTTTCAGTGGTGCATCACCGATGTTTTTAACTTTATACCGGACCATCAAGCGGGACTTCCTTTTTTCACCTGTCACGAACGCTTTTATTTCAAAATTAAACCTTTCATTTTCCCATATCACAGATGGTATTGGGAGGTAATCATCTTCAAGGAATTGCGAGATTTTGACATTTGTGTAATTGAAAAGTTTACCATCAACAAAGAGGAATGGTTCAACAGTAAAACTTAATTTTTCGGGCTCAATTACGCCGTCTTCTGAAATCAGTGATTCCTTTGCATCGTCTGGGATACCGATGACCGTCCAGTAAATTTGTTTATCCCTGAAATATTTCGGGAAATAACCGTATGGGGCATCTTTTGCGATATACTTAAAAAACTCATTTATTGAAGAAGAGAAAGAAATATCTTTAACCCGGATCTCGCGAATTTTGTACTTTTTGGAGTTTGGTTTTAACATCAAAATTTTGATAAACCTTGATTCAGCGTTTTTCAAAAAGATGTAGTTTCTCCCACCGACACCGTTTTTAACATTATATACTTCACTCCACTCTTTTCCATCTTTTGATGATAAAACCTTGTACGCCTTTGCATAATCTTTCTCATCCCAATCAACTACGAGACCACCGTACTCTTTCACAGCGCCAAAGTCAATGGTTATATGACTTTCTTTCTCACTGCTTTCCCAAAATGTTTCTGATTTCCCATCAAAAGTTAGAGAAGGGTTACCGGAGGATGAAGAAAATGAGAATTTGGTTATATCGCGTCTTATTGAATCGGGTTCAAGTTCAACGATTGAGAGTTCATCAATAAAGATGCTTCCCCTTCCACCTTCAACGGCAGAAATAATTATCTCAATATATCCAACTTCGTCAATATCACCGCCACCGCGGGGTCCCCAAGCAAATGAAATGTCTCTCTTTTTAATTGTGATCTTCCCCCAATTTTTCGGAAACTCAAAATTTCTCTGATTTAGCCACCAAACATTTTCACCCGTTGGATCAATTAATTTGAACTCAAGGTTATTGATCTTGGCTTTGCCTTTGATATAAAATTCAAATTGGTAATTCTGTGGAAGTTTAAAATTTATCTTTCGTCTGATTCCGCAAAATCCAGAGCCAAGTTTAAAATCAAAATCAACTTTAATACAATTCCCTTTGAGACCCTTTTCAAGTTTCAAGTCAATTGATGTGCCCTCGCTTTCCACTTTTTCCCAATCCGATAAACTTTCAAATTCATCCAATAAAACGCCTTGTGAAAGTGAAGTGGTATAGATGAAAAGGCAGACAACTAAATATATAATCTTCATAGTGATATGATTTTTGATTTTCTTGGTTCAAGATAAACCTCAACTTCACTGGAAAGGTCGTCCTTTTTGATCAAGATAGTTCCTTTTTTCGGCTCTTCGTGGAAATTTGCAACAAAGAGACAATATCTTTCACCGCAATTCAACAACGAAGCGTGTATTTCATCATCGCCTTTTATAAGCAGAACTGGTTTAACATCGGCATTTTCAAGTATAGATTTAATTAACTCATTTTGATATTTAAACCTTTGATTTATTCCAAATCCGACGAAGATAAATTTACCATTTTTGGTCTCTTTTATAAAACCGGCGCAATCCCCCATAAATGTCGCAAATGGTTTGAAATGGGAATTTTTAAATTTCACCGTCGTGATATGGCTGAAGATCGGTATTTCAAAGTCAAAAATTTTGACGAATTTATAAGCGAAGCCATTAAATTTTCGGATATCTGCATTGAGAAATTTTTCAAAGATATATGTTCTTTCTCCCTTTAAATTTTTTATCGGTATGTCGTAAAATACCACAAGATTTCCATTTTGCGCAAAGTCAATGAGTTTATTTTGGGTATTTTCATCCATCCAATCAAATGAGAACACAATTAAATGTTTCAAGCCCTTGATCTCGTCCTCTTCAAGGTCAATGAACCTGAAGTTGACATTAGAGGTTGCAAGGAGTCGTAAAAGTCCGTCGTGGAAGAAAAGTTCGCGTTCTTTTTTAAATTCATCAATGAATTCACCCTTAAGAAACATCGTTGAGAAATAAGGTTTATAAATCCCTATATTGACATCGTAGACCTTTTCAAAATTTGAAATGTTAAGGTCAGTGACAATTTTAGAGATATTTTCTATGACATTTATGCTTGGTTTTAAACTCCCGTCTGAGGAAATTGGCGATTGCCAGTCATGCCATTTGCCGTAGACGCCGATATTCTCAAAGTTTATGCCACCGCTAAACATATAAAAATTTAAGCCAGTGATTCCGTGACCGATGCAAGTTGTGGTTAGAAGCTCAACATCTGAGGGATAAATTCGCGGTCTATCGTATATAAAGCCAGATTGTAGTTCCATGCAGAATAGTGGGTTGTCCTTGATTGAAATCGTTTTTAGGATTTCAATTGCTATAACTACATCGTGGAAGTTATCGTAATCAAGTCGTTTCGGATAGAAATCGCCACCCAGTATTAGATCTTTGCTTTTGAATTTATCAAATTTTATAGCGGTTTCCACAGCGTCAAAAGCCCTTCCTCTATCGTGGTAATCTTCAAATTGTGCGATATTGACGATGAATGGAATTTCAATTCCGTATTCAACAGCGAATTTTTTTAATGTCTTGAAGTACTCAAAAAAATATTCGCTATACAATCTCTCCCATTTTATTAATTCTTCAAAGTTATCGTCAATCTCATTAACATTTACATTTCTCGGTTGACTTTTGATGGAATGTTCCCTAAAAAATTTTTCGCCATGTTCAGTGAGGTCTGGTTGTTTGTTAAGCCAATTCAACACACCTATCTCATTACAAAGCTGGACAAAAATTATGTTTCCGCCTTTTGTAATTTGCATTTCGGAGATATGTTTAAAGAGATTTTGGTACCATTTTTTAACATAATCAAGAAAGACGGGGTCTAGATACGAGATGAAGTGAGGGATTTTCTCGTCAAGGCGAGTTATGTTTTCCTTTTTGACAAGCCACTCGGGAAGTCCATCAAAAACAAGTTCGGCGTTAAAGTAAGGTCCAACCCTTGCTATAAAATAGAGGTTATGTTCTTTTACAAGTTCAATGAATTTCAAAAGATTTCTTTCGGGTCGGGTCAAACCAGTGAAATCAAATTTTCCTTCTTCTGGTTCATGCCAGAGCCAGGGGATGTATGAACTTATGCAATTCAAACCTGCTTTCTTCGCTTTATTTAATCTATCTTCCCACTCGTCTGAAGGGATTCTGAAATAGTGTATTTCACCGGAATAAATTAGCATTGGTTTCAATGCCCCTTTTTCATCTTTCAGATATACCAGGTTGTTTTTCAATTCAATCATCACTTTGACGAATTTTTTATTTTAAAAGTGACATTTTCTTTGAAGAGGAGAAAATTAAACCGCCCGTTTCACTTGAACATATGATGCGATAAAGATAAACACCGCTTGGGATTTCGCTTGCATCATAAGCTATGGAATATATTCCCTTTGGTAGATTTGAGTTTAAAGCTGTATCAATTCTTTTCCCTGTTATATCAAAAATGTCTATCTTAACATGTGAATCAACGCTTATTTTGAAAGGTATATTTGTTTTTGAGTTAAAAGGGTTTGGGTAGTTTTGACCGAGTTCAAAATCAAACGGTTTAGTTTTTTCAAGTGGTATATCATTTACAGTTGAATCAAGCCACCCGCCACTAAAGCCGGCTTTTTTAAGTCCGGAGATTATATAAGGATTTTTCCTCATATATTTCCATATCAAACCTGTTCTGTAATTTTCAATCATTAAAAGTATGGGTCCTTGGTCAATTCCGATATAGTCAGATGCGATCCAATTTTGGCTTAGGTTGTATGCGTCTTTAAACCCATATTCTCCCCAAAGATAGTTATCGCCGACATGGATGGAGTCATACATATATCTTAAAGTTGGGATGCAGATTTCTGGGGCGAATGGGATTGAACCTCCGGGAGCGGTTGGGGCAATCGTTCCATTATCATCCCAAGGACCTCCCGAGGCGCCATGTGCTCTATAACCCCAGGGGTCATCGCTTGCGGTCAATCCCCAGGATAGAGCGTTGTAACCTTTAAATTTATTTGGGTTAGCTATACAATAGGCGCGATTTGCGTAGGTAGCGCGTCTTGAATTTTCAAAGTAGTCAATACCTTTTGATCTCATAAACTCATCTTGAATTCCCCTGAAATCAACCCAGACATGCGTATATTGATGTCCGAAGAGCGGTGGGAAATTAAGGAATAAATATCCCATGAACGGTCTCCATTGGGAGTCATAATCTTTCGTGTAAAATTTCCAAGCATCTGGATTTGTAGTTGGTTTTGTTGGTGAGCCAAGTGCCAAGATGTAAAGTCCCATCATTTCATTATATCCCGTCCATCCATTTGGGCTTGGGTTGTCCCCCCATTGTGGGTACCAAACTGTCGTTATACCGCCTGATGGGGTTGTCGCCCATGCGAAATCAACTCTGAAGTAGATTGAATCAGCCAAAGCCCTTATTTTATTTTCCATCTCGTCGTCTCTATCAAAATACTCACGGCAGAATAGGATACCCGAGAGGAGCAATTGGGTATCAACCGTTGATAGTTCAACATTCAAATTATGTCTTAATCCGGTGTTGAAATCAAGAAAGTGGTAAAACCATCCTTTATATCCGGTTGTTCCGGAGAGTTCCTTACCTTGAGGACCCTCCCATAGCCATTTCAGAGTTTTATAGACCCTATCTTTTGCCTCTTCCCTACTGATCCAGCCATGTTCAACTCCGACTGCGAAAGCCGTTAATCCGAATCCAATTGCTGCTATGCTACAATGGCTTGATGGTCCTTGTGGTGTTATACGATCGGAGATCATCCCATTTTCAGGGTTTGAGGCATCAATGAAATACCTAAATGTGAATTCCTGGACCATATCAAGGAATTCTTCATCGTTCATTTTATAAGGTTTTGCAGACACAGTGTCCGAATGTAATCCTTCAATGTTGTTGTTATCTACGCCAAGGACATAGTAATAGAAAGATTTTCCATTTTCTGCTTTTTGATCGAGGAAGCTGGGTTTGGTTGTAAAAGCAAGGAAATTAAAATTAACATTGTCTGTTGATCTATAAATGCGATATCCTTTTATATTTGGTGAAGTTACAGGTTTCCATTTAAGATAGACCTTTCCATCTAGTGGTCTAGCGCTTAAGCTTTCTGGGGCTTGAATTTGTGAAAAACATAATTGAGCGAGGACGAGAGTGATTAGGATTTTCATAGTGGAATAGCATTTTATTTTTATTCTTTTAGAGCTCCTCCCATAATGCCTTGGATATAATAATTTTGTGCGATTGCAAACACCAGTAGTATTGGGAAAACCGTAATTACAGAGCCAGCCATCATCAACTCAACATCTGCTGAGTGTTCACCCATCAAGTTAGCGATGGCGACAGGTAGAGTATACATTGAGTTATCGGTCATGATGATAAGTGGCCAGAGGAAGTCGTTCCAAGTTCCTATAAATGTGAAGAGCCCAAGTGTTATGAGGATGGGTTTACATAGGGGTAAAATTATTTTCAAATAAATTTGAAATTCCCCAGCGCCATCCATTCGTGCTGATTCAATTAAACTATCGGGTATGCTGATAACATATTGTCTGATCATAAAAATACCGAACACCGAGCACATCCCTGGAATTATAACTCCGAGGTAAGTATTTACAAGTCCGAGATTTTTCAACATTAAAAAAAGGGGTAGCATAGTCACTTGTCCGGGTATAACCATTAATGATAGTAGGAAGTTAAATATTTTATCTCGTTTTTTGAATTGGTATTTTGCAAAGGCATAGCCAGCGAGCGAGTTTAGGAAAAGTGAGATAAAAGTGACGCTCAAAGAGATAATCAAGCTATTTATGAAATATCTGGATAGGTTGAGGCGTGAGAAGAGGATTTTATAATTTTCAAGTGTAAAGTTTTGTGGTAGAATTCGTATTGGTATTTGGCTTGCTTCGCCGATGCTCATGAATGAGGCGGAAACCATCCAAAGAAGGGGAGATATTGTGAAGAAGCAGGCGACAAGGAGCAAAAAGTTTAAAATGTAGGCATAAAGTTTCCTCATCTTGCGAAGAAATATCCTCTTTTTTGGATCTTAAGCTGTAAAATGGAAAACAAAAAGACGATGAAGAAAAGTGAAAAGGCGATTGTCGTAGAATAGCCGATGTTCCACCATCTAAATCCGTGTTGATACATCAATAGAACTATGCTAAGGGTTGAATTTAAAGGTCCGCCTTGTGTCATAACATAGGGTTCTGCGAATAGTTGGAAGTAGCCTATTGTGGTTGTCAATGTAACGAAGAGCATCGTCGGAGCGAGCATTGGCAAGGTTATATTTTTAAATTTTTGTAGGAAAGAAGCCCCGTCAATTTCAGCTGCTTCGTATAGTTCATCTGGTATATTTTGTAAGCCCGCGATAAAGATAAGCATATTATAGCCGAAATTTTTCCATACGGCGAGAATTATAATTGATGGCATCGCATATTTTGGATCGCCGAGCCAATTTACGGGGTCAAATCCGAAAATCATCAGGAATTGGTTAAACAAACCAAATCGCGGGTGATACAAATAGCGCCAGACGATCGCAACTGCGACAAGGGTTGTGACAACAGGTGTGAAGAAAGCGAATCTTAAAAAGCGTTTGAATTTTACAAGTTTAGATTGAAGTAGAAGTGCGGAGAAAAGAGAGACAGCGATTGATATTGGACCTCCGACGAAGACGAAATAGAATGTGTTAAGAAGCGCCTTCCAGAAAAGTGGGTCGTGGATAATTTTGAGATAATTTTCCAAGCCAACAAAACGGACATATTTAATATCGCCAAGTGAATATATATCAAAGTCGGTCAAACTTAACACAAATGCGAATGCAACAGGTAAGATGAAGAAGATAAGAATTGAAAAAAGCGCAGGACCAAGGAAAAGCAAAATTATCGTAAATCTCGCTTTTGGCATAATTCAGTTCTCATTTGAAGTTCGTTTTAGAATCCATCTTCTTTTTTCAAGCATTTTGTCAACATCGGAATTTATCATTTCAGCGATCTCTTTTGAATGGATGTCTTTTACAGCGGAAAGTTCAACATATTCAACTAGTTTCATGGCGATTTGTTCCCATTCGGCTACTTTTGGCAATGGTTTTAGGTTTTGCAGTTGGATGAAGAAAGCTTTCAAATAAGGGTCCATTTTCAAAACGCTATCTTCCCAAGCTTTAACCACTGCTGGCAGGTCACCTGTCAATTTATAAAACTCAACTTGATTTTCAGGTTCTGAAAGGAACTCAATCAATCGCCAAGCGAAATTTTTATTTTTTGAGCTTTTAAATATAACCAAGCTTGAACCGCCGGGGATGGAAACTCCGGGGAATTTATTTTTCCCAGGCATAGGTGAGGTCATCCATTTGTCTTGAACTTCTTTTGGCAATCTGCGTTTGAATTCGCCGATATTCCATGGACCAGTTATATACATTGACACATATCCTTCAGCAAAGCCCTGATAGACATTTTGAACCTCAAGCCATGAAGATGGGGAATAACTCAACCGATAAAATTTTCTCAAAAATTCCAATGCGGTTAAAAAATTTTCGTCGTTGAAATTTGCTTGTGAATCGGAATTTTTTAGCAATTTAGCTCCTGCCTCAAGTGCGAAAAGTATAAGTGGTTGCCATTCATTTGTAGGGAGGAAAATCCCATATTTTCCTTTTTCTCTTTTTATCCTATTACAGACCTCAAGCATTTCATCCCAAGTTTTTGGGGCATTGTCAAACCCAACCGATTTCAGAATGTCAGTTCTATAGAATAGGACTCTTGTATCAACATACCATGGGATTCCCATAACTTTTGAATCATATACATTTGTTTCCCACACGCCTTCAAAAAAATTTTCCTTTTTCACGATATTTGAACTTGTGACATATTTGTCAAGGGGTTCAAGGGCTCCGATGAGCGTGAACTCGGGGATCCAGGTGTTACCAAGCTGGCATATGTCTGGAAGGGAATTACCTGCGAAAGCAGTGAGAAGTTTTTCATGAGCAGCAGTCCAGGGTATTTGTTGCACTTTTACTTTTACATCGGGGTTTTTCTCCTCAAATTTTTTAACGATTTTTTGCACATGTTCTCCCTCAGCGCCCAGAGCCCAAAATGTTAGCACATGTCCTCTATCATTTGAACACGAGATAAAAAGCAGAGAAAGCAAAAGAAAGCGGACTGAAAAACTTGAAGTCATAATGTTATTTTTATTTTGTTGATCGTATTTCTCTCAAAGAGAGGCAATAAGACACCTGTAAGTTCAGAACTTTTATCGTTGATCAATTTTTCACCATTTACAAAGACCTCTGAGACCCCATAATTTTTGCCATTTGGATTTAAAATTTCAATATCATAGATAGCGCCCCTGAAAGTTCTTTTGATTTTAAAACTTTGCCATGAGCTTGGTATGCAGGGGTCAACATATAAACCTTTAAAAGTTGCTCGCACGCCCAAGATATAGTCAACCACAGCTCTAAGTAGCCATGCTGAAGAACCGGTATACCAGGTCCAGCCAGCTCTTCCAAATAAAGGTGATTCAGGTCCTTCTACATTACCGGGGGTTACATATGGTTCAGCGCAATAAACATCAATGTTTTTCTCTGGGTTTGCTGGATTTATCTTTTTAAAAATTCTATAAACCGCATCTGCGTTTTTAAGGATTGCGAATGCGATGATGCTCCAAGTACCGGCGTGAGTATAAAGACCGCCGTTTTCCCTTGCGCCTGGGGCATATCTTGTAAGGTAGCCGATAAACTTATCTGGTTTTTTATATGCTGGGTAAAGCAAGAGCGGACCAATTTCACATTCAAGGTAATTTTCAACCGCTGACATTACTTCATTTGCCCTATTTAAATCAGCAACGCCTGAAATAACAGCCCAAGTTTGAGCGTTAAGAAAAATTTTCCCTTCTTCATTTTCAGACGAACCGATTTTTTCACCGTTATCTTTTGTCGCTCTCAGATACCATTTACCATCCCAACCGTATTTATTTATTGAGTCCTTTAATGTTGTAGCTCTGTTTTTGTAGTAATTAGCTCTCTCGGCGTCTTTAATATTTTCAGCGATATATGAAAAGTCGGTAAGAATTTTGTAAAGGAAATGTCCAAGCCATATTGATTCGCCTTTACCGTCAAGTCCGACGGCATTAAGTCCATCGTTCCAATCGCCTCCGCCGATAAGTGGCAAGCCACGTTCGCTAAATTTTTTAAGTGAGAAATCAATTGCTTTTACGCAATGTTCGTAGATTGTAGCTGGGTTTTCGTCATCTACAAATGGAACTTTTTCATCAAGTATTGAAAAATCGTTTGTTTCTTCAATATATTTTATCAGAACGAAAGGCAACCAAAGGCGATTGTCTGAAATTTCATTTAAAAGACCCACTTCTGTTATCGGATGCCACCAGTGATAAACCCTGCCATCTTTAAATTGGTGTTTTGCGTGTAAAATTATCTCTTTTTTTGTCTCCTCAGGGTTCAAATATAAAAATAAAAGCGAGTCCTGTAATTGATCTCTGAAGCCATACGCTCCACCGATTTGGTAGTAAGCACTTCTTCCCCAGAGACGGCAAGATATCGTTTGATATTTTAGCCAGTTGTTGATCATAACATTTAAAGAAGCGTCAGGCGTTTCAACTTGTAATGGTTTTAGAATTTCATCCCATTTTGTTTTCACCTCTTCAAGCGATTTATCAACCTCGCCAAGCAATTTATATTTTTTGATAATTTCCTTCGCTTTTTCAACATCATCAGTAGCGCCGAGTGTAAATATCAATACTTTTTCATCGCCCGGGTCAATTTCAACATTTACATTTAAGCTGGCGATCGCATCGTATGAGTTTCCGAATTTATTCCCGCATTTGCCTGTGGTTACGGCTATTGGGTTTTCAATGTCGTTATACATACCGATGAAGCTCTCTTTATCGCAATCGAACGAGGCAACTGGTAAATTTACCGAGTGAAAGGCGACATATTTCCAGCTGGTGTTCCAATGTCCTCTATCAGATGGGATATCCCAGAGGCGTTTATCAGCAAATATAGCATTTAGGTCTTCGTTGAAATTTGTCCCAATGAAGCTTTTGTGAAATTCCCTATGCCAGTCGGGTGCGACTCCCAAGCACCATTCAAGGTAGGTAAAGACGCCAATGTATTTTTTCGTTTTGCTTGTGTTTATAAGATTTAGCTTCCATATCTCAACGGATTCGTCAAACGGTACAAAGACCGTCAATTTGGAGAGTATATCTTCGTTCAAGGATTCAATCGTTGTATATCCAAAGCCATGTTTACAAATATAATGTTCAGGTGTTTTACAGACGGGTTTAAACGATGCGGACCAAAATTTGCCGGTTAAGTTATCCCTTAAGTAGATATATTTCCCCCAGTTATCCCTTATCAGGTCTTGTTCCCATCGTGTAATTCTGTTAAGTTGCGCATGTGTTTTCCAGCTGTAGCCACTTCCAGTTTGAGAGATGACCAATCCATAATCCCCATTGCTTATCACATTGACCCATGGGCGTGGTGTTTTAGGTGTTGTGATGATGAACTCTTTACCATCATCAGAAAAGTAGCCATATTTATAATTTAGCACTTGACGATGTCATTTTATTTTTGATTAAAATTCAACTCCGATTGAAAATCTTTGTGTTGCACCGAGGCGACCGTGGTCTGCCCAACCGTAGTCAAGGTTGAGCACATAACCTGCTAAAGGGTATTTTAACCCTATTCCAGCTGTCAATCCAACTTCAGAATCCTTTTGGAATAATTTTTGGTATCCGATCCTTACAAAGAACGCATCAAAAAAGCCGATTTCCTCGCCGAAGCTTACGCTTTCCGTGTTATCGGATGGATGGTGAGCTTCAAACAATGTTCTGAGGATAACTTTTGAAGACAAGGGAAATTTATAATTAAAACCGACGCGGAACAAGACAGGCAGGGGGAATTTTTCTGTGTAAAGTTGTGCGGGCAAATTGCTATTATCGCCATATTTTCTCGGGTCAGCGTCGTATCTAATTCTAAGGTCCCAACCGTCATATCTACCTCTTGTGCCAAAGTTTGAAATGCTTGCTCCAAGGAATAAATCGTCATAAACCTGATAAATGATGCCGAAATTCACACCGACTGCCCATAGTGAGGAGTGCCAAATCGTTTCCTGTATGTAATTTACTTGAAGACCCAAGGCAAATCTATCGGTCAATTTCAAGCCATATCCAAGACCAAGAGCCATATTAGTAACGGTATATCTTTCGCCTGTTCCAAGCGGTTTTTCAACGGTTCTCACATCAATTTCACCTGAGTTTAAATATGACAGGTTTAAGAAGATCGTTCCGATTTTCTTTATTTTCACAGCAGCGAGAGCCCATTCATATTTGATATCCGCCAACCAATTGATATGAGAAAACACAGCGCTTGAATTTAGGAGCATATCTGCCGAAGCGGGGTTAAAGTAAATTGAACTTACATCTTCAAAGGACGCAACTCCGATATTTCCCACACCTGCAAGTCGGGCGCTTGGTTCAATGAGGAGAAACTGACCGACGGTTGTTCCCGTGTTAGTTTGTGAAATTGCCAAATTGCAAATGAGTGTTAAAATCAGAAACGGATATAACCTTCTGATGATCATATTTCTTCCCTATTTTATAATTGCAAATTTCCCTATGAAGCTTCCAATTCCTGGGGCTTCAACATGATAAATGTAAAGTCCTGGGGCGACATCAAGATTATCTTTTGTCCTCAAGTTCCAAGCCACATATCCTTCAGTTGAGCCATCGTGATATAGGGTTTGGACGAGTTCTCCTTTAAGCGTGTAGATTCTTATCACGCTTTTTGCTGGTATATTTCTAAATTCAATTCTTCTCTCACCTCTTCCGGAGACGGCGAATCTTTCGGGTTCGAAACTTGCTGAAGCGACATACGGATTTGGAACGACATAAGGAGAGCTTTGGGCTTCAACTCTTGCCTTTTCCTGATCAATTTTTTCACCCCTTGTGACGAATTTAAATGTATCTTCAATTGTAAAAGGTTTTTGTATAAAGACATTGAAGGCATCGCCACGACCTGGTTTAATGATAGGAGGCAGTGGTTTTGGCATCTTTGTGGTGTCAATTTCAATTCGCCAGGTAACGCGAGGTGCGGGTGGGTTTCCGGGCAAATAAGTCATCACATCAATGTACTCACCTGGTGTTGAAAGGGTGCTATCGTTGTCAATGTCTCTAAATTGAAATTTCAATTGGATATCACCTGTATCGGTATGGGCGATGACTTTGATTTTAACTGGTTTTGAGGGTCGTCCTATGGCTGGCAACGAAGTGTCAAGCGGAACATCATCAAAAATCAAAGTAAAGTCATATGGGAAGCCGATCCTCCTTTGATTTATCGGGAGGACATTTTGATAGGTGACTTTGAATTTCAAATTCGTTTTACTTTCTTTTGTAAATCCGGTGTTTATCGTATCAACTTCAATTGTCTTCGGTGTTGAAACAATTGCAAGTATACCTGAACCAGCTGGATTTACATCTTCTCCTTCAAGATTATAACCTCGTGCAAGAACTTTCTTTGTGGTGCTGTCGTAAATTTCGTAGTAATCAGCCCTGACATTTTGAGCGGAATTAACGCCGAATCTTATGAAGAAAAGATGTCCTTCGGGAACAAGTTTTGAGTTCAGGACCTTCAGTTGAATTTCACCTATACCTTTGCCGGAAACTCTTTGAAATTGTTCTGTGCTTGCGGGGACATATCCGGGAACTTTTGGTTCTGGTCTTACTTCAACTACATTTTGCGGTAAAATAACGCCACCACGCAAAGTCCTTGAAACGGATATTGCGCTCTCAGAGGGATAGAAACCAAGGGAGTCAGAGCCGTGGTCATAGGAAGTCACAGCATAATAATAAAGTTGTCCATTTACAACAGTTGTATCAACAAATGAATGTCTTATTCCAGTGTCATCGCCGAGATAGAAAGCTACACCTTCAACTGTTTGATTTGAGTATCCTTTTATTCCGTTTTTTAGATCAAATTGAGCGATCGGTCTACCATGTCCAACTGGACCAGTTCCCCTTGCGTTAAGGATTATCTTGGGGTCAAGGAAGAATGGTTCGGTTGATCTGTAAATTTTATAACCTTCAAAGTCATTTTGCAAGGTAACGGGGTCAACGCCTTTTTCCGCTTTATCGTCCCATATTAGCCTGACATAGCCATCACCTGTTTCAGCCCAAACAGTTGGTGTAGGTGGTGGTACAGCGAATTGATAGTTGGCATTGTAAATTTGTTGAACTGTTTTAACTGTTCTTTTCAATTCTTCAAGGTCGCCACCCCAAGCGAGGGCGAGTGAAAACCTTTCTGTTTTTCCTGCATATAATTTGAAAGGACCGGAGGCGAACAGGAAGCCAATATTATAATTAGCGACGAGAGGTGGATCAAATCTATCTGTAAAAATTGGAGCGGTAAATTGCTCATAAAGGCGTCTTGGCCAATCTTTTCCACCTTCCCAAAAGACAATATCATCAACTTCTTGGCTTGGATTGCCCTGTCCGGGTCTTATTCTGTTGAATTTAAATCCTGTGAGTCCTATTTGATCCGACTCGTGCAGATCTGTTTTGTCAAAATTTGGTTCTCCTGGTGTTGGTATTCCATCACCTTCGCCTGTGTCGTTTGTGCCCCATATGCCATCTGCTCCCGTATCATGTAAATCCGCCACCCAATCCATGTCTTCATCCCCAGTCCACCATCTCCCGGCTCTGAAGGCAGGTCTATCTTCAAGTTTGCCGTATGTCGCTTCAAATTTGCGGATATCATAGTGGGACATGACATATGCTTTTATGTTATCCTGTCCAATTATCAATTCACCTGGACCGCCGTCTCTTTTTTCATCGGTTATGCCGTCATCGTCGTTATCAATTCCATCAAATGGATTTCCTGGGGTTTCAAGGTAAGCATAGCCGAGGTATCCTGTTGGGTAGCAATTTGTTCCAAGTGCGACACCGCGACCTCCTTTATCCCAGGTATAAACAAGGTTCAAGCCGGAGGATTTATCAAAATAAGCGTTATCATCATCTGATTCGGCTATTCCGTCGCAGGAGATAGCCGAGCCCCCAACGCCTGAATCCATATACAAACCAAAAATTATATTATCAAGATAGTCGGTTGTCCCTTCGTTTGTGATGTCGTAGTGCCAGAAGATGACATTTGCAGCTTGAGGGTTTGACCATTGAAATCCTCTAACACCTACTCTTAATGCAAGACCTCTTCTTGTTGTATCTCTTGAATCGGGGAAGAAGTTCCAAGCGTCATAGAAATTATCATCCATAACGAAATAGCTTTCCTGGTCGGCAGCGGGTCTTTTGCCGAAATAGCCATTCCAATGTCCGCTCCATCCGGGGTCGTCGGGGTCATTGAGTTTGTCTATCCATTTATCAGGCCATGTTCTCGGGTCATTGCTCATTGCTATAGAACGACCGATATTTATAGCCGGGTTTTCTTGGAAATATCCCGGTCTTGGTTCAAATCTCATCACTTTATTCGTTATGGGGCTAATCCCTTGTCTTTCGCGATAACCTGTTTCCATTATGTGAGCAATATTGCCGTTTCTTTGTCTGATCCTAGCGAGCACAAATGGTGTAATGCCATCGCTGTAATTTAGTCCACTACCTTTCGGGACTTCAACTGAATAAAAAACGCTTAAATCGACATTAAGCGGGTCTGGTGGATAATCCCCGACCATACCGAAGTTGTAAAACATCGTCCTTATGTTGTTAGCATCGTGTATTCCCTTTCTCTCAGCGTCAATTCTCCCGCGCAGTTCTGGTGGAACTACGGGTTGAAGTTGTCCAAGTGATACAGAGATGAAAAGGAAGCAAAGGGACAAAACTTTTTTAATCATTTCTCATAAGGAATTATCTTTTTAATGAATAAAAATCCGACAAATTAAAACCAATTTCAATTCTTCTCGGTGGATAATATCTTGACGGGTCAATGAGTGTAGCTGCATCTTTCGCCGGTGTAAGGGAGTAATCTGGGCTACCTGTATCGGTGAAGACGAAACCATTTACAAATCTCGTTCCTAGGAGGTTGAAGACCCTTATAAAAGCGTTTAATTTAACACCGAAGACCTTAAAGATTTTTTCGGCTCTCACATCAATGAGGAAATATCCTTTTTTCCTTGCTGAGTTTGCTTCAAGGTTTGCCCCGAATGTCGTCCCTATTGTTGGCGTATACGGCTGACCACTTCCAAATTTTATAACACTTGTTACAGACCAATTATCTGGTTTTTGAAGTACTATAAAAGTGTTAATTGTGTGACGCTGGTCCCAATTTAAAGGTATCATCCTTGGTCTTGGGTCTTCCCCTGCTTCAGCTCTTATGGCGGTTTCCCTCGGGTCGCTTGAATTCCCCATTGCTATTTGATAGGTATAATCAAGCGAGAAGCTCAGTATATTCATTCTATAATCAAGCGAGAGTGTAAATCCCTGAACGCTACCGAAGTCAACATTTGTAAAGCGTGCATATTCAGCAGCTGTGTATGTAGACACAAACTCAACCCCAAGTAGTTGTCTTATATCTTTGTAGTATAAACTAACATCAATCCCGAAATTTCTATTTAATTGCGTCTTAAATCCGAACTCATACTGGGTTGTAAACTCAGGTTTAAGGTCTGGGTTACCCATAACCCCGTAGCTTATCCCTCCGGCTTGGAGGTCTTTCAATATTGAGTAATCTGAGTTTGAGAAAAGATAATTCAAAGCGGGCATTTGATAAAAGTGACCGTAAGAAAAGTAAATTGCTCCTCCACTTATAACTGGGAATGAAACGCCTATCCTTGGGGCGATGCTAATTTTCTTTTTAACGGGGACTAATTTTGATTCTGGAGCACCGGAGATGCTATTTGCAGGATTTTGTAGATCGCTTGGGATTTTGGCATTGGCGTCAAAATACTCCAATCTCACGCCAGCTCTTAGAAGAAGCCAAGACAATTCAATTTTATCCTGAACGAAGGCGGAGAGCCATCTCGGGAAGTAGGTTCTCACTCCGGGGATATCGGGACCTTCAACCCTTGGGATTAAAACCTGTTTTCCTTCTATGTTTGATTCAACTATAACTCCTGGTGGACCAAATTTTATTTTCGCAACTTGAAATTCAGCGCCAGCTTTGACCAGGTGAGCTCTGTGTACTTGACTTGTCAAAGATAATTTCGCTATATAAGTGTTCGTTTCCTGTAAAAATCTTGAAAGGTCAACGCCTTGAATTACTGCGCCATATTCATAATTTGGATCGCTTATGGGTCTTCCGGCGATTATATATCTGGGGTCAAAGACATCTTCATAGACATAATCGGTATATTTGAAATAATTTTGTCTCAAGCTGAAAATATAAAAGAAGTTAGGGCTAACGGTGTGCGTCATTTCAAATCCGTGTACAAGCGAGAAAGTTCTCTGTGTTTTCGTTCCCTCTGGGTTAAGGCGGAAAGCATGGTTGTATGTTTTCCCTCTTAATCTATCAATGACAACTTGATAGCTTAATTGAACATTTTTTATCATTTTATTCGTCAGTTTGAAATGACCTTGCAACTCGTCCGTAAAAGAGAGCGGTACAAGTTTACCATCGCCTGTTGGTCTGTACACTTTTTTTTCAAGGTCTGAAGTGTCGGTTGGCATGAACCTTCTAACGCCATACAAATATCCCTCGTTATAATATTTTCTCAAATTTACGAGGAAGGTCGTTTTAGGGATGAAGGTTGGACCGCTTAAATTAAGTTGAAAATTTCGTATTGAGTTTGGATTGAATTTATCAATATACGGGTAATACTTTTTACGGTCTGGGGCGAAGTAATCGCCGGCGTAAACTTCTGCGTTCCATTCAAAGCGATCTTCCCTTCCAGACCTTAAGACAACATTAACAATGCCTGACATAGCCTGTCCATATTCAGCGTCAAAAGTTCCACTGATTATTTCAACTTCTTCAATTAGGGACCTATCAATTTTTAAATTTGTAAGGTTATTAAACGGGTTATTGACGCTAACCCCATCAAGTTGATACTGAACTTCGCCAAGTCGTCCACCTCTAAAATGTCCATCAATCACACCAGCTTGGAGATTTATTATGTCAGTTAATTCCTGAACGGGCAAAACTGATATTTCGCTTTTATCTAGAATCGCCACCGAGCTTGTTTGTCGGACATCAACGACTGGTCTTTCAGCTGTCACAACCACTTCCTGTTCAAGTTCTATAACGGTTTCCTCAAGGGTTTCGTTTAGGAAAGTTGTTTGTCCTGCTGAAATTCTAACCCCTTTAACTATTTTCGTCTTATACCCAACGGAGCTTATCCTAACATCGTATATCCCTGGTGGTATATTCAAAATCACATAGTATCCATCAAGGTCTGTGGCTGAACCAAGGGTGGTTCCAACCAAAAGAACATTTGCACCGGGGATAGGATTTTTATTTACATCGGTTATGCGTCCTGTCAATTTTCCCCTCACATCGGCAAATGAAGATGAAATGAAAGTTAATATGAGAAAAAGTAGAGAAACTTTACATTTTGCCATGGCTTTAATTTTATTTATTTAGAAATAAAAAAGGGAGGGCAATTTAAAACCCTCCCTTGAATTTTTGGTTTATTTGATCAAAACCATTTTGCCATAGCTTGTCTTTGCGCTACCGGATGCGCCTTTCAGCTCTAGTTGATAGAAATAAATTCCTGAGCTGATGCCATCAGCTCTAAATTTATACTCATGGTAGCCCCTTTCATACTCACCGAGTTCAACATTGGTAATCAAGCGTCCAAGGACATCGTAAACCTTCATAGTAACTTTTCCATTGCTTGGCATAGTAAACATTATATTTGTCTCGGGGTTGAAAGGATTCGGGTAATTTCCAAGAAGTTTGAATTCAGTTGGGGTAATTGTAACATCATCGGGAACCTGTGTAGGAACATCAACATTGGGGTCCATATATCCCCATGCTGGTCCTGCTGAAAAAACAGGCATTTCTCTGAAGAACCATGTCCTTGTGCCGTAATTATCATTTGGGTTTGTAAATTCATCGTAATCAAAAAGCGTAGCGCCGAAGAAAAGGACACCATCGCCCCTTCCTGGTGGATAGCCAAGTTTTGTTAGATCAATTGCGATTTCAGCTGTCCAGCCCTCATCAACATCGTTTGGGTTATTGACAGTAGTGCTACCTTTCAATTTAACGCCAACTTTAGCAGCACCGAGTGAGTCAACGAGATATTTTAAGTAGCCTTCGGGCAATGCCTTCCCGGTTGAGTCAAGACGCAGGACGAGGTCTCTGCATTCAAGGACATTATCTTGATTTATTTTCCCTCTGTCTTCAATAGTTATTCTAATTCCATCCCATTTATCATAATCAGGTCTTGATGTAACAACCTGATCGTAAATATCAACGCCGATATACAGTGTATCACCTTTATAGAACATCTTCACAAATGCCTTTCCAGAGTCAAGGACTTGTCCGGGTCCGGCGCCATCTGGTTTGAAATAACCGCTTCTCCAGGGACCGACACCTGGGTAGGAGTATATAACAGCAGTGTCACCGTAGGCAAGTTTTATAGCTTTCAAATTAAGATTTTTCCAAACACTTTCATTTAAATCACCGTCAATGACAGGCGTTGGATGTAATCTTCCGTTCGGAATGATGACATCAGGAGGTATTTCGGGCAGAGGCGTATCAAGTCCAACATCTGGTCTGGCGTAAATTCTTGCGACATTATACCAGGAGGCATTTCCCCAGGGACCTTGCCACCATGACCTATTTCCACTGAATTTATCCTGGTTGAAAGGCCACTGCCAGTCCGCATCGTAAATTGAGATGTTAAATTCTATCACATCACCTTGTGGTCTGGTTACATCATATCCTCTGGGTGTTAAGTTTATTCTTAATTCAACGACATATCCAGTATCGGGGCTAAAGCTTCCGTTTGAAGCTGTATCGGTATTTGAAACACCGAGAACTCTTGTGACGGCGTACCATATATTTGCGAGTGAATCACCTTCATTTCTTGGTCCTCCCGCCCATCCGAAAAATCCGGGTGAAGCACCAACTTTGCCAGTGTTAGGATCAGCCCATGACTCGGTAACCCAACCGTAAAAGTATTCAAATGGCGGTGCAGGGAAGTAATGCCCAGCCGGGTCTCTTCTTGAAGCTGCGTGATTTCTCATATTCATAAGGAAACCGTCAAACATGTTAAATAATCCCCCTCCAACTGAACTATCTGGGACGAAAGCGCCGATGTAAAGATTGTTACCGCTGACGAGAAACTTCAAAACCGCCCTAGTAGGATCAGTTGGCTTAACACCGGTTTCATCCTTCCATCCGCTACCGGGTAAACCGGAGCTTTTTCCGTAATAAACAACTACTGATTCGGCTTTTGCCCATGCTGGTTCATCAAGTTTCCCATCAAGGGTTATAGTCCCCGCTGGAACTGTCCTCGCCCATATAGCGTCTTGCCTTTTCATCATTTGAGAAAAGGCGAAATTTGAAATTAAGGATAGAACCAAAAAGAAGAGAATAGAGCGCCTCATGGCTAAAACCTCCGTTTAATTTTTTAAATTTACTTGTTGATAAATAAATCAACGCAACTCTTTTTGTCTAAAAACGAAACCCAAACGATAATCTTATCCGATCTTGCGCGAAAACATCTTTTCCTGAGAAAGGTTTAGAATTTGAATTTTTAATTTTATACTTCCACCTCCTTAAGAAATTAATTTTTTATAAACAACCGCATGATTCTCTAACGATAAGCGTTGTCTCAAGGGTTGTCTTGCTAAATTTCGCATCGGATTTCCCCTCAATCCTGTTAAGTAGTTTTTCAGCAGCCAATATTCCAACTTTATCTATCGGGACATGGACCGATGTCAAGCTTGGGTGTATATAACTTGCCATTGGGATATCGTCAAAGCCGGCTATTGCCATATCAGCAGGGATTTTAAGCCCCAATTTCTTTGCATACATCATAGCCCCTATTGCCATATCATCATTAAGCGCGAAAACGGCGGTGGGTCTTTCAGGAAGGGATGTTATTAATTTCATCGCTTCATATCCGGATTTTTCTGTGAAATCGCCCTGGAAAATCAGCGTCTGTGAAGGTTCGATTCCCGAGTCAATCAAAGCAGTTTTGTAACCCCTTAGTCGTTCAATTGAGTCGGTGTTATCTTCAGGTCCTGTTATAAGGGCGATTTTTCTATGTCCATGTTTTAAAAGATGTTTTGTTAAATTATACGCGCCTGTAAAGTTATCTATAAGTATTATATCAGCGTCTAGCATATCAGCACAACAATTAAGGAGGACGATTGGCAACTTTTTCAATAATCTACTTTCAACATAGCTTGTTTTTAAAGTTGGGTTCATTATTATAAGCCCATCAACTCTTCCATTGACAAGTGAAAAGAGGACCTCATCAAGTTCTTTTATATCGCTATGTGAACTTGTTATAAGCACATGATAGCCGTGTTCTCTTGCCTTTTTGTCTATTCCTTTTATCACTTCGGAGAAGAATTCACCGTGTATATCGGGGAGTACGACACCTATTGTTTGAGTTTTTTTAAGGACGAGGGAGCGAGCGGTAAAATTAGGAAGGTAATTTAATTCTTCTATTGCTTTTAAAACTTTTCTTTTTGTTTTTTCGCTGACTTTATAATTTCCATTTATAACTTTAGAGACGGTAGAAACCGAAACCCCAGCTTTTTTAGCGACATCTTTTATTGTAACATTTGCTGTTTTAAGATTAGAAATCGTTTTCATAAAAATACAGATGTTTCTTTAAAATTCACTATTTTCTAATGATTTATTTTGATAAAACGATTTCCATATTTAATATAATAAAAACTTTTTCATTTGTCAAGTGGAGG
>Ga0272445_1001075_pt1 | contig 22622 bp, 21 predicted proteins | sample YNPCB0031_FD_194404 | JGI IMG/M metagenome (GOLD analysis project Ga0272445, IMG submission 194404) | Hot spring sediment microbial communities from Yellowstone National Park, WY, United States - YNP-CB-003-1 | ecosystem: Environmental > Aquatic > Thermal springs > Hot (42-90C) > Sediment... | reverse complement strand
TTTGAATCGCTACGCCTTTAGGAGATATCTTGCTAAGTATGTGTGTTACTTTTTGGGGTGGAACGAATATTTGAAGTAGCTTCCCCCTTTCCTGTATCCTCCGATATAAAGGTAACCATGCATCGTCTCCTCCATCAGGATTACCTGCTCCGGGAACCCATTGTATGCCGTTTAATTCCGGGATATTAAGTAGCTTCTCCAGGTGCTTTATTTCTAGCGGCCCATCTAAATGCCATATTGTTCTTTCAATAGATTTGCATGCTTCAACAATATAGGGATAAACTAGTTTATCAAATATTTTAGGAGAGAAATAAACACTTGTGTCACATTGAAGCATGCAATATTTCTTATTGCTCCAGAGATCAGCCCACGTGGAAAAGCCGTTTTCCGGATTATCTATTAATTTGCAATTCATTTCATAAAATTGGAACCAAATTTCCTGAATTCTCTCTAAGGCTTTAATGAGATTGTTCCAGTCAAGAAAAATGTCCCTTATTAGATTTGTTGGAAAGTTTCCTCTGAGTTGACCGAGGATTGTGATTGGATCCTGCACGTCTGTAAGCCCCACAATAGCCTTTCTATGGCATATTTCTAAAGCACGCTGTGTACATTCAACAATATATTTCCACCATTCATTTTGCGCATTAAACTCAGCTTTCCTAACGTCTTCTAAACTCATTCTGCCCTCAAACCAGGCTGTATTAATTTTTGGATTAAATTTTATATCAGCCCCTAAACAGGCTGATAAAATACCAGGCCCTAAATTTATCCAAGCGTTAGGATACGCTTCCCCAAGAAAACATGTCTCTTTAAATTGCGATAATAAAATATCTATCGCCTTATTTACATGGGGATAATATCTGAGAAAAACCCATGAATCAATGCTTTCTCTCCAGTAATCGCCCTTCGGTGCAAAAATCTGCAGTATTGGCCTATCTAAACTTCCCTCCCACCAATCCTCAAACGCATCTTTTGTTTCATCCCAATCCTCTTTATTTATCATGTGAAAGCCTCCTTCATCTCTAGACTACGTCTTCCATAATTTCTAAAAGCTAAATCATAACCTTGAATTGCCCTAAATTCCTATATACATCATAGTCATAGATTTTTACTCCTTTAACAATTCGTGTTATTATGTCTTTTTCGCTTGGCCAGTCTGGTTTTAAGCCCATATTAAGCGATTTAAATAGCCCTAAAAGTTGCCCAAAAATCACATCTACTATAGGCATGCAGTAATCAGGAATCCCGCTATTGATATCAATTGCGTAATCAGCGTAACGCTCAATATGTTCATCCACTTGACAGCAAAGAGCAATCCTTTTTAAGCCCAAGCCTTTATTATGGAGATCCTCCATTAAGTCGATTTCATAACGCCTAACGAATGGATTTGAGGAAACAAAATACACGACGATTGTTTCATTGTCTATGGCGACTTCAGGACCATGTCTAACGCCAAGGTAAGAATCAAATTTGCATATGATTCGACCAGCCGTTAATTCTTGAAGTTTCAGGTGTGATTCAGCGGCACATCCATAAAGTGGGCCAGTGCCTAGAAAGAAAGCTCTCCCAAATCTTAATTCAGCTATCTCCTCAATGAGACTGGAGTATTCTCTGAGCATTTTTTCGGCAGCTGCTGATGCGCTATAAATTATCCTTTCATACTCATCTAACTCCCATAAATAAGCTAAAAATTGAGCAACCATAAGCATTGTTGTAAATGATGAGGTCATTGCTAGCCCCTTATCATTAGCATCTTCCGGAAGTATTATGCGAAAGACATTATTTTCACCCTTACTCTTCAGAGATGCAAGTCTTCCATGCTTGTTACATGTAACAATCACATGGTTAATTTTCTTAAGGATTCTATCTGATAAAAGAAAAGCCCCTAATATTTCTGGGCTTTCTCCCGACCTAGAGAAATAAATCATTGTTGTATTTAAATGGTTAAGAAAGAAAGACTCAAAGGATGTGATAATTTCTGTGCATGCCTTTGACTCAACACTTGTATTCCACATTTTTCTTAACAAATCCTCACAGCATAAGCCAATAAAATGTGATGATCCAGCGCCCGATAAAACCACTCTACTATTCTTTCTTGATAAAACTTTATCCTCAATAAAGTCCCTAATCTCATTTAATCTACCCTTCAAGAGATTAAAACTTTCAATCCAGAGTCTCGGCTGCTGCATTATTTCTCTTAACGTATACTTTATTCCTTTAGCCTCAAGCTCTTCATCTTTAAGAGAGGTTAGCTTAAAAATACTCATAATATCACCGCGTTATGAACCGCTCTAAAAGGAGCTAAATTCTCTCATAAATTTTAACGCTTCCTCCTCAGTTATTTTTCCCTCAGCTCCACCAATATAAAGGCATGCAAGCGCGCCGACGGCGTTCGCAAACATTAAAGATTCCTTAAAGTTCCTCTCTTTATGCACAAAATAATATATGAAGCCAGCGTCAAAGGAGTCGCCGGCACCAGTCGTATCTACTGGTTTTATCTTGAAGGCTTTAACGCTCACTATCTCATTATTTGCTATACCAACAGCACCGTGGGCACCACACTTAATGACTACAGTGTTGACTTTTGAGCTAATTTTCTTCAGGGCTTCTATTGGATCCGCCGATTTGGCTATACTGGCCGCCTCGCTATCATTAGGTAAAAAGATATCGACATAATCAAGAATATCCCATATCATCTTATATTCCCCTTTTGGATCACATTGCGGATCTAAGGATGTAGTTAACCCCTTCCTTTTTGCTTCGGCAAATATGTCGCGGAGAGCCACCAGCAGCTTCGGTTGAAGATATATTGATGAAATATGTAAATGATCGTACTCACAAAAGATTTCAGTTTTAATGTCGGATGGTTCAAGTGCGCCTATACTGCCCATAAATGTTATTAGCGCCTTATTATCCGGGTAAGTTAATGAAACTGTTACACCAGTTCTAAGATCATCCTTAATAATAACTTTATCAACTCCAACACCATTTAGCTTCAGCGTCTCCAGAACAATTAACCCGTTTGCATCTCCTCCAATCTTACCAATTATATCAACCTTCACGCCAAGCTGAGATAATCTGCAGGCAAATATGGACGCTGAGCCACCGAGCAATGTTCTAATATCCTCACAGAGAATTTCCCGTCCAAGCTCCGGGAACTCTCTCATTCCACTAATTATTACATCAACGTTTAAGTCTCCTATAACAAGAGTCCTCTTCAAACAAAACGCCTCCTTTACACCCTACATTACGCTTCCAGTATTTGCGAATGTTTTCTTCATTAGAGTATTATGAGATTTCCCTTATAACTGAAAAATCTTGCTCTTCACAGCATATCGAAAATTTTTGTTCTCTACTTGAATGATGAGTATACTAATTCTATCTCCGAAAGGATTCAGCATTATACGTTAACCCCAGCTCCTCCAATTGGAATATTCCACCAATATTCAACCACACGTTCTTTGATGGGTAAACCCTCATAGATAATATCTCGTTTCTATCAACATTTAATACTTCGTAAACCTAATATTCATTAACCATATTTCATCTAGGGCTATTAGCCTCCTAAATATTCTGGAAGGCTTAACATTCTCACTAAATTTCCTAACACTTCCAAGCAGCAGTCTTAAAAACCCCATGAAACTCAAAAAAGCGCTTTAGCAGCCTCCCTAAATATAGAAAGATAAGCCGAGGATCTTAAGATTCAATGAAACCTATTCCACAAAAAACCAACCAAAGACTTAACACTCAGCATGAGAAAAACATGTAAACCTTAAGTTGCCACGTCCAGTTTCACTCACATAACTTTTAAATCTCCGAAAGAATATAAAGTGAAAGATTTCGATGTGGGCTCTGATAAGTGGCGGCTTTAGTAAACGCGATACTCTTAAATATTCAACTTTAGCTATTTTAAGCGTCTTTTTTGTTGAAGTATTTTTAGGCTTAGTTACTGGCAGCTTAGCGATATTAAGTGACGGGATGCATGCCCTCTTTGATGCTCTTTCATCGTTTGTGCTCTATATTTCTGTAAGCATATCGCTTAAGCCTCCAGATGAAGAGCACATGTATGGGCATGAAAAATTTGAGCCTCTAGGAGGCTTAATAGGTGGCTTCACGTTAATGTTTTTAGCTGGAATAATATCTGTTGAAGCCATTTCAAAGATTATTAGGAGTGAACCTAGTATAAACTTAGATTTCAGTTTAGCGGGATTTATTGCTCTTAGCTACACTTTATTTATTGATTTGTTAAGAATGTTCATCTTCAAGTCTACATTTAAGAATGGTAGGAGCCCTACAATTAAGGCTGGTTTTTACCATGCCTTTTCAGATTTAGGATCAACTTTAATTGCATTATTGGGGTATTGGCTCTCAATAGATGGGATATTTTATGGTGATTCTTTAGCCGCCCTAACATTAAGCGCCCTATTAATTTTCTTGAGTGTTAGACTTGTGTGGAATAATATTGTAGAGCTCAGTGATACAGCACCAAAAGAAGTTGTTACTAAGGTTAAAGAGGAAATATCTAAGGTTAGTAAGGGTTTATTTGCATATGAAAATTTGAAGGTTAGAAGGATTGGCGAAAAAACTTTTGTTAGAGCAACATTTAGGGTTCCAGATTACATGAGCCTAGATGAAGCCCATGATATTACGGCTAAAATAGAAAATAACATTGTAAAGGCTCTTGGAAACGTTGATGTATCCTTTCACATTGAACCTACTGGTATAAGGGGTATGGCGACAGAAGAGTTTATCGAAGAAATCGTAGGTAGAATTGGGGGCGTAATAGGGGTTCATGACATAAATATAACACATCATAATGGGAGAGTCTATGTTACGTTGCATGTTCAAGTTGAGCCAACTATGCCTCTTGGTGAAGCTCATACCTTAGCTGAAAAAATTGAGGAGATAATATCTAAAAATGTAAGTAACATTGGGAATGTGCTCGTTCATATAGAACCCTCAAATATTGAGTTGAAGAAGGGCTGCATAATAAATGATAGGGAAATAAACGATCTCGTGAAGATGGCTGCCGAAAAATATGGGAATAATCTAAGGATTAAGCGCGTAGTAACTTATATCGCTAATGGAAAGCGTTATTTAGGTATTGAATGCATCTCTGAAAGAGAAATTCCTGTGGAGGAAGCGCATAGAATATCTTCGGAAATAGAGAACGCTATAATGGAAAAAATATCCAATATAACTGTTACAGTGCATATGGAAGCCAGCAGATCCATTGCGGGCAAGAATTAACTTGACGCTTAAAAATGTACGAAAAGACTAGATTAAGAGCCTTTTTCGTTAAGGGACTAAAAAGAGAGAACCTATGTTCTCTTTCTATATCCATTTATGCACCCAATTTTTATTTCTCGCGCTAGCTCAGCTATTTTCGGAAGCGCCTCAAACGGATTATCCATTTTCTTCACATATATTTTCGCATAAGCGCTTCCCACAACAACGCCATCTGCACCAGCTGCCACCATCATTTCAGCATGCTCCCGCCTTGATATGCCGAAACCAACCATAAGCGGAACACTAGTGCATGACTTGACAATTTTAATTAACTTAAAGGCATTATTCATTTTCTTTAATCTTGAACCTGTAACACCCTCAAGACTTATAAGATAAATTAGTCCTGATGCTGCTCTAAGAATTTCGTGGAGTCGCTGTTGCGAAGTTGTAGGAGCAACTTGAAGGATCAAATGTAACCCTTTTTCAGACGCCATTTGTATATAGGGTTTGGCTTCTTCAAAAGGTAAGTCTGGGATTAGAACTCCCTGCACACCAGCATTCCTTATCCTCTCAAGGAAACTCTCAAAGCCCATAACATATGGAATATTAAAGTAAGTGGTAACAATTATTGGAGCAGCTACACCGTTATTTCTAAGTTTTTTAATGCCTTCAATACACTTTTCCGGATTTATCCCAGCGTTAAGGGCTCTTTCACATGCCGCTTGAAAAATAGGTCCGTCAGCTATTGGATCCGAAAATGGTATGCCGAATTCAATGATGTCTGCGCCATTCTTCACTAAGGTTTCAGTAAGTTTTACTGAAAAGTCTTCGCATGGATCGCCATAGTAAATGTGGGCCATATGTGCGCCTTCTCGGCGATCTCTAAGCTCATTAAACTTTTCTTCAAGAGGATCCATAGAAGTACCTCAGAATCGTTTCTATATCCTTATCGCCTCTTCCAGAAAAGTTTATTACAACAATGTCACTTGGACTAAATTCCTCCGAATGATTAAGCACATAGGCTATAGCGTGGGCTGTTTCCAGCGCTGGGATAAGACCCTCAGTTTCACACATCACCTTTACAGCCTCAAAAACTTCGTGGTCAAATGCGTAGCATGGTTTAACTCGTCCAATTTCACATAAATAAGATATTTCCGGGCCTCTCCCAGGGTAATTTAAGCCAGCAGCCCTAGTTTTAGAGGGTTTAATCTGCCCATAATTATCTTGCATAACTATGCATAAGCTTCCATGTAGAACACCGGGGCTGCCAAGGTGGAACGCTGCTGCACTGTTTTCAGCTCCTAAACTTTCGCCTCCCCCCTCAACAAAATAGAGCCTAACGTCACGCTCATTTATAAATGGCTTAAATGCTCCTAAAGCATTGCTTCCGCCACTTCCGCAAGCTACTATAGCATCTGGAAGCCTCCTCTCCCTCTCCAGAATCTGCTGTTTAATTTCGTTGCCTATAACGCTTTGAAAGGTTGCTACAATTGTTGGAAATGGATGCGGACCCACAGTAGACCCAACAAGATAATGGGTTGTTCTTGAACATTTAGCCCATTCTCTAAGGGCTTCTGAAACAGCATCTTTCAGAACGCCAGCGCCAGCCTTTACAGGCCTAATTTTCGCACCTAACAGTGTCATCTTCTTGACGTTCGATGCTTGCCGCTCAATATCTTTGATTCCCATGAAGATTTCAGTCTTAAGGCCGCAGATATTCCCAGCCATAACAGTAGCTAAACCATGCTGTCCAGCAGCAGTTTCAGTTATTAAACGTTTCTTTCCCATCATCTTTGCCAGCAGTGCCTGCCCAAGAGCGTTATTAAGCTTATGTGACCCACCGCAGAGTAGATCCTCCCTCTTAAGGTAGACTTTAAAGCCAACATGTTTACTGAAGTTCCTGGCATAATAGAGCGGCGTAGGTCTACCACCGTAATCCCTTAATAAACCATGAAACTTCTTCTGAAAGCTCTCAGTAGGGTAGATTTTTTCGAAAGATTCCTCAAGCTCTAAAAGCGCCTGCATTAGAATCTCACTCACATACATTCCACCGAATCTTCCAAACCTTCCCTTCTCCATAGAGATCACCGTTCGTCCCTAAATGTTCATTCTCATTATTTTGCATTCATCTGTTGCGTCTAAGGGTTTTCTTCTAGCCAACTCTTTTATTGGTGGCGCTGCTACTTTTAGAGTGGGCTTATTAGGCATTGGAGCTAACAGCGTAAGCCCCTTAAAGATTGGATCCACAGTAATCATCTTCGAGCATAACCCCCTTAGCCTCTTTAATAAAGGCCTTTATTTTCGCATGATCCTTAACTCCAGGGCTTGACTCAACACTTGTAGAGACATCTACTGCATATGGCTTAACAACTTTTATAGCTTCAGCAACATTACTTGAGTTAAGGCCGCCGGCAAGCACTAATGGCTTAGGGTAGACGGCGTCTCTCACAAGCCTGCTTATACCCCAATCGTGGGTGACTCCTGTTCCACCGATCTTACCAGCAACATGTGAGTCCACTAAGACCCCATCAAAATACGTGGCTTCATTAATTGCCCTTTTAATAGACTCAACTCCAGTAATCGGTATAGCCCTAACAATTTTTGCCTCCGGCAGCCTTCTTTTAAGAGATCTTAAATCTAAAAATTCCCCATGAATTTGAATGATATCTGGCTTTAAATGCAAGTAAGCTTCTAATATTTCCTCGATGCTTTTAGGCACAGTAACTAGCACGCTTTTAACACTATTCGGGATAAGATTGAATAATTGTTTAGCTCTCTCCAGGCTTATGCTTCTAGGCGACATTGCAAAGCTAACTATGAAGCCTACCATATCCGCGCCAAGTTTACAGGCGGATTCTAAGTCCTCCTCCCTCGTTATGCCGCAGATTTTCACCTTAACGGTTCTCATAGAGCCAACATCAGCTCCCTAATTTTTTCCTTAACATTATCAGCCAACATTATTGCTGAGCCAATGAGAAAAGCCCTTGCACCATAACTCCGCAGAATACGGATATCCTCAACTGATCGTATTCCACTCTCGCTAACTGTAATCTTGTCGCAAGCACCTACGCCGGACAGCACATTTCTCGTTACGTTTAAGTCTACCCTAAGAGTACTTAAGTCCCTATTATTGACGCCTATTAGGTCAGCGTCAGTTTCAATCGCAGATAAAAACTCCCCTTTAGTATGCACTTCAAGAAGCACCTCTAAACCTTTTGAGTGGGCGAGATTGATGAAATCATTGGGGGAGTATTCCACATAACCTCCCCTGAAAACTGAGTAAATTAGTAAGATAGCGTCCGCGCCAATATTAGCAGCAGCCTCAATTTGAATTGGATCAACAATGATATCCTTCATTAATACGGGTAATTTAATGTGGCGCTTAACATCAGCTAGGCTGGTGAGTGAACCACCAAAATGTTTTGGTTCAGTAAGCACAGAGATTCCAACAGCGCCTCCATCCTCAATCTCCCCAGCTAACTTAGATATGTCCGTTATTTGTCTCAGCATTCCATATGATGGAGAAACTGGCTTAACCTCAGCTATTATTGGCGCATGCGGGCAACTAATTATGGATCCCCTTAAACTCGCCCTACTGGAGATTTTCCCCACCTTAAAGTTAATGTTATAGTATCCGCTGCGCACGGTTTCCAACGCGTCTTTAACTAGGATCTTAAGGAAATCAACCATATTTTCTCTCAAGCTCCTCAATCTTCTCAATGCGGCTTCCATCATAGAATCTTATGAGTTCTCTAAGCTTCTTGTAGGCGGCTCCACTATCTATGGACTCCTGCGCCAATTCCACACCATACTTGAAATCATCCGCCATTCCGCCTACAATAATCCCAGCAGCCGCATTAATAGCCACTATATCCCTTTTTGGATCCCCAGCTTTAAAGTGCCCGAAAAGTATTTTAAATAGTACTTCAGCGCTCTCCCCAGGGTCTCTTCCAAAAATGTGTTCAACACTAGATCTTTTTATGCCGAAACTCTTAGGGGTGACTTTAAAAGTTTTTATATCGCCTTTTTTAAGCCACGCTATCAACGTACTCCCTATCGTTGAGATTTCGTCTAAACCATCCAAACCATATACAACCATGGCTTCCTCTAATCCTAGCTCCCTGAGCACATAAGCTATTTTTTCCACCAGCCCTACCTCACAAACACCTATCACTTGAGCAGACGGCATCGCCGGGTTAATTAGCGGGCCAAGAATATTAAATACTGTTCTTATCCCAATCTCCCTTCTTGGAGCTGCAGCATACTTCATTGCCGGATGAAATAATGGGGCAAATATAAATCCTATACCAACTTCCTCAATGGCTCTCTCCACAATATTCTTCGGAGCATTTAAATTTAATCCTAAATATTCTAGCACGTCAGCGCTTCCACATTTGCTTGTAAAAGAGCGGTTCCCATGTTTAGCTACTGATATGCCAGCGCCTGCAACGATAAAAGCTGCCGCAGTACTTATGTTAAACGTTTTTATTTTGTCGCCCCCAGTTCCACATGTATCTATAAGGCGCCCTCTCACCTTCGGTTTTAGTCTAGTGCAGAAGCTCCTCATAGCTGTAGCAAAGGCCATAATTTCTTCAAGTGTTTCCCCCTTCATCCTTAAAGCTACAAGAAAAGCAGCAATTTGTGAGGGTGTTGCATTTCCAGACAATATTTCCTCCATAGACATGTATGCTTCTTGATAGGATAGATTCAGCCCCATAACTGCTTTCTCGATAGCTTCCCGTATCATTATGTTCACCATCCCTCGAGAAAATTTTTTAAAATATCTTTGCCCTGCTCGGTTAGTATTGATTCAGGGTGAAATTGCACACTCTCAATGGGGTAAAGTTTATGGCGGACACCCATAATTTCACCATCATCAAGGGATACAGCGGTTATCTTGAAGCACTCAGGGAGTGTGGAGCCATCTACGACGAGTGAGTGATAGCGCGCAGCTTGAAATGGATTCTTTATCCCCCTAAAAACACCCTCCCCATCATGCTTTATTATACTCGTTTTTCCATGCATCACTCGCTTAGCTCTCACAATCCTGCCGCCAAAAGCCCAAACTATTCCCTGATGCCCAAGACAAACCCCCAGCGTTGGAATTTTTCGACTTATACTCCTTATAATTTGTAGGCAAACACCAAAATATTTTGGCTCCTCAGGGGTGCCTGGGCCGGGCGATATAATTATTCTGTCTGGCTTAAGTCTAACAGCTCTTCTAACAGTTATTTGATCATTTCTGTAGACTATTGGCTTCGCGCCTAGCTCGCCAACATATTGGGCAATATTATAAACGAAGGAATCGTAGTTATCGATGATGAGAACCTTCATGGTTGGTGAACACCTCCCTCAGAAGCAAATTGTAATGCCTTTAGTAAGGCAGAAGCCTTATATTCTGTTTCAAACCACTCCTTCTCTGGAATAGAGTCGGCTACAATACCCGCCCCAGCCTGAATGTAAGCGTAATCCCCATTAGCAATCAATGTCCTAATTGTTATTGCGAAGTCTGAATTTCCATTATAGGAAAAGTAGCCTACAGCTCCAGCGTATGGTCCCCTCCTAACTGGTTCAAGCTCCTCAATTATCTCCATTGCCCTAACTTTTGGAGCGCCGGAAACTGTTCCAGCCGGGAAAACTGCTCTTAACGTATCATAGCAGTCATAGCCGCGTCTAAGCGCTCCAACAACTCTTGAAACAATATGCTGAATGAGACTGTATTTATGGATCCTCATAAACTCAGGCACATGCACTGACCCAAATTCGGAAACTTTTCCAATATCATTTCTCGCTAAATCTACAAGCATCACATGCTCAGCGCGCTCCTTAGGGTCGCAGAGAAGCTCCCGCGCTAAAGCTTCATCTTTGAGTGGATCGTCTCCAACACGCGGTCTTGTACCAGCTATTGGAAAAGTTTCAACAACCCTATTTTCCACCCTCACCAGCGTCTCAGGACTTGATCCAGCAATTTGACGCCTCCCCATTTTCAAGAAGTACATATATGGTGATGGATTAACCTTACGTAGCACGGCATAGAATGGAAGCAAGCTTCCATGGAATCTTAACTCATATCGCTTGGAGAGCACTACTTGGAATATGTTGCCGGAAACTATGTATTCCTTAGATTTCGCAACGATTTCCTCAAACTCTTCCTTTTTTAGGTTTACCCTTAGATCTAAGTAGGATAAAGGTTCAGGGTCATAGTTTTTCTTAACCACGTTTTCTATTTCTTTTAGGCGGCTCTCGTTAAAGTAATAATAGAAGACTTCACCCGTCTTATGGCTGAATATTATCCCATCATTATATATGGCCATTTCCACATCTGGAAGCTTAATGTCATCTATAGCGCGCTTCGGCAGCTTCTCCCAGTACCTGATGGCATCATAGGAAATGTAACCTACAGCTCCTCCAATGAATTTGAAACCGCACTGAATATCGCGTTCTCCACCCACAATCTCTCTAACTGGCGATAGGGGGTCGTTGACGGAGAAACTAACTCGCTCATCTCTCACCCTATCATAAATATCAACAACACTATCCTTTACGCTAATGAGGATTTGCGGTTCAAAACCTATAAAAGAGTATTCTGCAAGTTTCTCCGAGCCCTCAGCAGACTCTAAAATGTATGCATAATTATAATTTTCATATAGTGAAGTGAAAATTTTTAGCGGTGAAATCCTCCAGCCAAGTTTAATTAACTTAGGTTTAGATTTTATTCTCAAATGTCCAAATATTATCCCTCATTCTTCTGCACCTCATAATCTATTAAATGCATAAAAGCACATATTTAAACTTTTATGATCAAAAATGTGCAGGTAAATATGAAACTCCAAAATGGAATTTAACGCAATTAGATATAAGAGTTAACTACTGACAATATTTGCAGAGGGGCAGATTCTATTTAATATGCATTCACCACATTTTGGTTTTCTCGCCTTACATATTCTCCTACCGTGAAATATGAGTAGATCTGCAAATCTAAGCCACTTCTCTCTTGGAACAATCTCCATTAAATCCCTCTCAATTTTGTCTGGGTCAGATTCATTTGTTAATCCAAGTCTCCTTGAAACCCTGCTTACATGCGTATCAACTATTATGCCTTCAATTATGCCAAAAGCGTTTGATAAAACAACGTTAGCAGTTTTCCTAGCGACCCCGGGAAGACTGAGCAAATCCTCCATTGTTCTAGGCACCTCTCCACCATATTTTTCCACAAGTATTTGACATGCTCTCTTTATGTTTCTAGCCTTAGCGCGACAGAACCTCACCGACCTTATATCATTCTCAAGCTCCTCTAAATTGGCGTTAGCATAATCTTCAGCCGTCCTATACTTCTTAAACAAGTATTCAGTAACCCTATTAACGCCTTCATCAGTATACTGCGCCGAAAGAATCGTTGCGATAAGGAGTTCGAGAGGGTTACTCCAGTTTAAAGCTAATTTAGCATCGGGATGAACCTTCTCTAAAAGATCAATAATTTCAATAGCCCTCTTTTTCAATTCATCTTTTTTAAGGTTCAATTCCAGAACCCCCAAATAATTACTAGCCGTCATAAACTTAAAATTTTGTTTGCTGAAGAAATTAGCGGTTGAAGAAGCATGCCACATTTATATTGGGCTTCCGCTTAAATTATTTTTGGAGACATTAATTTGGGGGAAACTTTGTCTCTAGATCGCATGATTAAGAAAGCGTATGAACTTATACGTGAAAGAAGAATTGAGGAAATTGAGGGTGGAGTATATAATGTTATTGGGGATCATGGAACGTATACTGTCATTAGAAATATGGATGGTTCCGTAACATGCAATTGCCTAGGTTTTATATCAAAGAAGAAGTGTTCGCATTCACTTGCAATTATAATGTTAAATAATCCAGCCCTATTGAAAGGCGTTGGGAAAGCGATTGAAAGGGAAGAGAAAAAGCGTAAAACTAAACGTTAATTAGGAACATTTTAAAGTATTTAAAGAACATAATCGTTTATCTCGGCGGGAATTGGGTATAAGCAATGGGCGCGAAAAGAACATCTCTCGAAATATTTCGATTAAAAAAGATATTGGAGGTTCTCGGCTCAAAGGAGGGTAGGGGAACAGAGCTAATATCGCTTTACATTCCACCGGGAAGGCAGATAAGTGAAATAATAGCTATGCTTAAAGATGAGTGGGGTACCGCCTCAAACATTAAATCAACAACCACACGAAAGAACGTGCAGGACGCCATAGTCAGAGTGATTCAGAGACTAAAACTCTTCAAGGAGGTTCCGGAGAACGGTCTCGTCATATTCTGCGGCGCTATACCTCAAGGCGGGCCTGGAAGCGAAAGAATGGAGACTTATGTTATAATCCCTCCGGAGCCAATAAACATTTACTTATACCGATGTGACTCAAGGTTTCACATAGAGCATTTAAAGGATCTTATTAAGGAGAGAGAAACTTACGGGGTTATACTGGTGGATTCGAGCGAAGCAACATTCGCAACGATAAAAGGGCGGCGCCTAGAGATAGCTGATGAAATAACTTCTGGAATACCTGGGAAACATAGGGCTGGCGGGCAGTCAGCGAGAAGGTTTGAACGTATACGTGAAGCCCAGGTTCAAGAGTTCTTTAAAAGAGTCGCTTCACATGCGAATGAAATATTTCTACCAATAGAGGATTTGAAGGGAATAATTATCGGCGGGCCTGGTCCAACAAAATATGATTTTGAAAGGGGAAAATATTTAGATTATAGGCTTCAGGAGAAGATTATAGCTGTCATCGACACGGCTTACACAGGGGAGCAGGGTGTTAAGGAAGTTCTTGAAAGAGCTCCGGAAATAATGAAGAATGTACGGTATGTTGAGGAGAGGAGGATTGTGCAAAAATTCCTATATGAAATTGGACATGATACTGGTTTAGCAACTTATGGTGAAAGAGAAGTTAGGAGGGCGCTTGAGGCTGGCATAGTTGATACGCTTCTGCTCTCAGAGGCTATTGATATAACGCGTGTAACAGTTAGTTGCACATCATGTGGATTTTCGCATTATAAATTGATGAGGAGCCATGAAGTTTTAGGCTTCACGCAATCACTAATAGGGAAGCCATGTCCCAAATGTGGAAACCTAACGCTTGAAGTTACTGAAGAGAAGGATTTAATTGAAGAGTTAGCTGAGATAGCTGAGAGCGCTGGCTCAAATGTTGAGATTATATCGCCGGAAACTGAGGAGGGGCAAATGCTACTGAAATCTTTTGGGGGAATAGCGGCAATTTTAAGATATAAAATGGAGTGACAACATTTAATCATATTTTATGTAACTTTTAAGCGACACCTTTATAATACGCTCAAACATTATATCCTACAAGAATAGAAGTTTACGTGGCGGAAAAATGTCGGATTTAGAGCTTGAGATGATAAGATATAAGAAGCTCTTAGAGTTGAAAAAGCGGCTTGAAAGGAAAACTGAGGATGAAGCGAAAAAAACTAAAGAGGTCAACCCGCATGAGGTTTTAGATAAATTTTTCGTTGATAGGGCATGGGAAGTTTTCAATGCTGCAAAGGCGCAGTATCCAGAGGTTGCAGAGTATGTTGAAAAAGCGCTTGTAAAACTAATTTTGGAGGGGAAGATGAGAGAAAAGATAACTGGAGAGGACCTTTATGGGCTTTTTCTACATTTAGGCTTTAAAGTTAGGCTTCAAACGCGAATCAACATTCTAGAGCACGGAAAAATAAAGAGTCTAGAAGAAAAGATAAGGGAGGAAAGTTTATAGTTTTTAGCGCCTTTTTCTGAAAAAAGGGCTCAAATTCTCTTTTACTGGGAGAGTTTAATAGGAAAGTGGTTGAAGATAAGTAAACAATCACATTTATATTCCTGCTCTTTAGAGAATATGTATGCGTATTATTAGTTAGGGAGGAAGGCGTATTGATACGCCACCTACACCAAGTACATTAGATCATGATAAAAACAGCCTGGAGATGACCTTCGGAGCGAATTTAAAAACAAAACGTATAATTATTATGGTGATATTTTATGGAGGAAAAACTAGATTTTAGGCCGAAAATAAAGGATAAGACTTGGGATCCGGCTAAAGAGGTTCTTTTATTCCGGAAATGGCAGGATGAGGGAATCTACAGGTTTAATGAAAACTCTGAAAAGGAAGTTTTCAGTATTGATACGCCGCCTCCATACGTGAATACTCCAATTCACATAGGGCAGGCGTATACATATGTTTGGATGGATATTTTCGCCAGATACAAGCGTATGATGGGATATAATGTGCTCTTTCCGATTGGCTTAGATAAAAACGGTTTGCCAATAGAGGTTCAGGCAGAGAAGACGTTTGGCATAGTTATGCATGAAACACCTAGAGAAGAGTTTATAGCGAAATGTAAGCAAATACTTCAGGAGAGTGGTGAAACATCGTTAGATACATTTAAGCGCTTAGGTTTAAGCTGCAATTCTTGGGATCTAGAGTATAAGATTGGCGGCAGATATGAAACTGATGATCCGGAATATAGGCGATTAACTCAGGAGACATTTATAGAATTCTGGAAGAGAGGTTTAATTTATGAGGATGAGAAGGTCACGAATTACTGTCCAGTCTGCCGCACAACAATATCGGATGCTGAAGTCGAATATGAGGAGGAGGAAACCCTACTAAACTACATAAAATTTAAGGTTCAGGAGACTGGTGAAGACATAGTTATAGCTACAACTAGACCTGAACTGTTATGCTCATGCCTCATAGTCCTCTTTAATCCATCCGATAAACGCTACCAGCATCTTGAGGGGAAACATGCTATTGTCCCAATATATGGGCGCATAGTTGAGATTATGCCACATCCATACGCTAAGCAGGAGTTCGGATCCGGCTTAGTTATGATATGCAGCTTCGGCGACTACAGCGATGTTAGAATTCTAAGGGAACTTAATTTAAAGCCCATATTCGCCATAGATGAGAAAGGAATGATGAATAAGAATGCTGGAAAATATGCTGGATTGAAGGTTGAGGATGCGAGGAAACGCATAATAGAGGATCTTAAAGTGGAGGGTTTGCTAATTAAGCAGGAGAAGATAATTCAACGTAGACCAATATGTTGGAGATCTAAAAATCCAATAGAGTTTGTTCCAATGAAGGAGTTTTATTTAAGGCAGGTTGAATTTAAAAAGGAGATTCTTAAGTTAGCTGATGAAATGCGCTTTTTTGCCCCCGAAAGCAAGCAAATACTCATCGATTGGATTAATTCGATAGATATAGATTGGGTTATTTCCAGACGTAGATACTATGGAACCGAAATACCGTTATGGTATTGTGAAAGCTGCGGCTATATTTATGTGCCTGAACCCGGAAAATATTATCAGCCCTGGAGGGAGCCTCCGCCAATCAATGAATGCCCCAAATGTGGCGGGAAAAAGTTCCGTGGTGAGGAGCGAACATTTGACACATGGTTTGACTCGGCAACCTCTGAAGTTTACATACTTGGCTACTTATGGAATAAAGAGTTCTTTAGAAAGAATTTTCCATGCTCGCTTAGACCTCAAGGGAAAGAGATTGTTAGAAACTGGCTATACTTCACTATCTTAAAGTCATTTCTGCTCTTCAGTAAAGAGCCATTCAGAAATGTTTGGATACACATGCATGTTGTTGATGAGCAGGGTAGGAAGATGAGTAAAAGCGCTGGAAACGTAATTGACCCGCAGGATGTCATAAAAATGTTTGGTAGCGAAGCCTTCAGAGTATGGTCTGCACTTGAGGGAAACATTACTAGAGGCGATATAAGATGCTCCTTTGAAAGAATACGCGGAACTTCAAAGTTCCTGACTAAACTATGGAATATTGCCCGATTCATATCTTCATTCCCGCAGGTAAGCGAGAATTATGAGATTGCACCACTCGACAGGATGATTCTAGCTAAACTTAATGAGCTGATAGGTGAGTGCCGGAGGGGATATGAAGATATGAATGCCTTCCATGTTGGCACAGCTATAAGAACATTCACATGGAACATATTTGCAGACCATTACCTTGAAGCTGTTAAGCCTAGAGCCTATAACCATGACGGATTATTTGATCCGAGACTTCAGCGGGGTGCATGGTATACGCTTCACGAGTGCCTAAAGACAATACTGAAGCTTCTAGCTCCCATATGTCCATTTATAACTGAATCTATCTGGCTTGAATTATATTCGAAGGAAAGCATACATGTCCAGCAATTTCCAAAAGAAATGGATGAGTGGAAAGATAGCATAATTAATCTGCTACCGAAGTTCATGGAATTTAACAATGCAATATGGCAATATAAGAAGAAAAACAATATAGCCTTAAATCAGGAGATTAAAGGCATTATTTATGCACCAATAGATTTAAAGCCGCTTGAGGATGACTTAAAAGCCATGCATAAAATCAGGTTCCTAGTTTTCGGTAAACCGGAAAGCGATGAAGCCAAAAGAATATCTGAAGAAATCTTTGTTTTAAAGAGGGAGGAAAACTAGCCTAGAAAGCTGCTTAAATCTTTTTCCCTCCTCACTTTTCCACTTATAACTATATCTTTTCCTAAGAGAATGCGCATACCATCCGTAGCCGCTCTTGTCGGTACACCAGTCTCCTCCTCTATTAACTCAGCTTCTCTTTCAGGACCCTTAAGTATCATCTGCATTCCGAAATGGGTTATTAAAACCATTTCTGGACGCGTCTCCTCAATTATTTTTATGGCGTCATCTGTCGTCATATGGCCTTTCCATGGTTGACCGGATGGCCTTAAAACGGATAATATTAGAAGCCTTAATTTGCTATAAAATTTTGATACATCACTAAAGTATTCTGAATCGGGCATGTATGCAAAGCTGCCAAAATCTTTAGTTTCAAAGCGGAAGCCGACAGCGTCTGGATCCGAGTGAACAGCTTTACAGACAGTAACGTTTACTCCGTCAACCTCAAAGGAGTCGCCGGGTGTTACCTCTATAACCCTCTCAGGCATTGCCTGATGATACTTGGAGATTGAGCTTTCGCATACATCATTACCTCTAAGGACACTGCGGGGAGCCACTAAAACACCGCGCCTCTTAGTTGTTCCCTCACTCATGGCTTCTATAAGTGGTTCAGCATCGTTTACATGATCAAGGTGAGAGTGCGAAACAAATATAGCTTTAACTTTCTGCGGGTCTAAACCCATCTCTAATGAATATATGAGCGCGCCCGGGCCAGGGTCAACATGTATGTTAATTTTCTCTGAGATTATTCTTATTCCTCCAGTTCTCCTTTTCTGGGTTATTGTCGCAAATCTTCCGCCACCAGTTCCGAGAAAAATAATCTCAAGCATAATCTATCCATCCTATTAATTTTTAACACGATATAATTAAATTCTTTCTAGAATGAAATATTGATAAATGCGTAAAGATGCCTGTAACTTGAGGGGTGGCTATGAGGGTGGTTATAAGGATAGGTGGTTCGGTTATAGCTTCGCCGCCAAATTCTGAATTAATCCGTAAGTATGCTGATTTAATATGGAATTTGAGAGTTAGAGGATATGAGGTTGCTGCTGTTGTTGGCGGCGGCAGTTTGGCTAGAGAATTTATAGGTTTGGCACGTGAAATCGGGTTATCTGAGCGGGAGCAAGATGAGTTAGCTATATCTGTTTCAAGACTTTTCGCTCAAATGTTAGCGATGAAGATTGGCGGGTACAAGTGGAAGAATGTGCCGATAACTATTGAGGATGCTGTTAAGGTTTTAGCTGAGAGGGGCGTAGTTGTTATGGGCGGAGTTAAACCGGGGATGACAACAGACGCTGTAGCGGCGCTTCTAGCTTCAGAAGCTGGAGCAAGCTTAATCGTTAAGGCAACGGATCAAGATGGCATATACACTAAGGATCCGAGAAAATATTCAGATGCTGAAAAACTGGATGAAATCTCATTTGATGAGTTAGAGAGACTATTAGCTGAAAATAAGCATAGGGCAGGCATACACCAAATAATTGATCCCGAAGCAATTCGCATACTTAAAGAGAAGCGCATAAAAACCATAGTTGTCAATGGATTCAATCCAGAGAACATACTTTCAGCGCTTAGTGGTGAGAAAATTGGAACCTTTCTCCATTAATGTTTTAATGTGGGGAAAGTAGAACAATCTATATTTCTCCCCCTGCAAAAGCTATTCCTAAACACTCATATCTGGTACGAAATAAGCAGTTCCTGGGAATGCTTATAAACACCATGAAAAAGGGAGGCGAAACAGAACCATACTACATAGCTGACCTACTAAACAATGCTGAGAGAAGGGCTGAGGAATCAAAATATGATGACGCAGTGGCAAGGCTATACAGGACAATTGAGCTGATCGCCCAATACAAACTGAGAAGAGACTATAGAATAGACGCGTCAAACGCTGAAGTAGAGAAGATCCCGCCTCAACTGCTCCAAAAATGGAATATACCGAGAGATCAGAAGACAATAAAACTTGCATTAAACAGCAGCTACGAGCTGCTAGACTCACTAGGGGATCCGCTGGGACAACGCTATAAAAACGATAGAAAACTGAAAGATCCGCTATCAAAGAGAAACATGTCAATACTAGCACATGGGCAGACGCCAATAACAAGGCAAGTATACATGCAGCTACACAAGAAAACACTTGAATACACTGAAAACATCATAAAAAACCTAAGGCAACTAATAGAAAACTCAAGATTCATAAAAATGCAATAATGTTCTTAAATAATTTTTGCTGTTGAATTTTCATTGCTCATTTATGGATATGTTGAGTGATGGTGTTTTCTGCCTAAGTCTTGTATGGTGAGGATAAGCCAACTGCAAAATATATTTCAGCCTATTTAATTAAATCTCTACTCCATTTTAAAAACTATTATTATGCGCCGGTTCACTAGGGTTTCGGGAAGGGCGTATTTAGCCTCCCCTAGAAGAAGCCAGAAATGGGCTTCTTTCCAACCCTAGTCAAAACGCTAGTTTTAGGTCTTATCTCGCTAGAGATGGCGTGGAGTTTCCTATTTTACTGTTCGTCCCTAAATGCTCGTTCTTATCGCTTCCCGCCTACTCCTTCACGGTAGCACCGCCACTCCAGAGCGGGATCACTGAGCAGCCCAATAAAAATATTTAAAATAAAAGGAGAAATTTAGTATGGCGTGGTGATTTTTATGGTGAATGAGGTTCCATCATGGGAGTTTGAAGAGAGAATTAAGAGGGTCCGGAAAGAATTAGACTCTAGGGGGTTAGATGCTATAGTTGTTCACTCAAATGAGGCGGATCCCGCCAATGTAAGATATTTGTCCGATTACTGGCCAGCTTTTGAGTCTGCTGGAGTTGTTGTTCCCAGAGATGGTGAGCCAATATTATTGGTAGGCCCAGAAAGTGAGACTTACGCGAAAGATAGGAGTAAAATCAAGAATATAATGAAGCTCCTTGAGTATCGCGAGTCTGCTGAACCGGAATATCCAGGCATTAAAGTGCATAGCTTTAAAGATGTTTTTGAAGAAGCGTTTTGTGGACGTAAGCCAAGAAAGATTGGTATTGTAGGCTACGCTATCATGCCGCTTCCCGTTTACGAGGGTTTAAGAAAAGCGTTACCGGAAACTGAAATAGTGAGGGCTGATGATATCTTAAGAAATATGAGAATGATAAAGAGCGAAAATGAGGTTCTACTACTTAAAGAAGCTTCAAGAGTCGCTGAGGTCGCTATAGAGAGGGTTTTGGAGAGGATAAAGCCTGGAATGACTGAGCTTCAGGTAGTTGGAATAGCTCAAGAGGCCATATATGAGAATGGTGCCGAATATGAGGGTCATCCATTATATGTGTTTTCCGGCAGGAATACTAGGCACGCTATTTCAAGGCCGACGCATAAGAGGATTAAAGAGAAAGAGCTTATTCAATTGAATATAGGGGCGAGAGTGGCGGGTTATTCATCCAGCATAGGGAGACCTTTATTTTTCGGAAAGATGAGCGGAGATCTGAGAAATCTCGTGGAGGCAGGGCTTGAGCTTCACAGAGAGACGAAAGATTTTATGAGGGAGGGAGTGGCGGCAAATGAAGTTGTAAAAGCCTTTCTTAAGTCTGCTGAAGGAAAGGGCGTTATTAAAAACGTTCTATATGGTCCATGTCACGGCATAGGTTTAATGGAGGTGGAGCCGCCGTGGATGGAGCTGACATCAGAATATCTCCTTAGGGAGAATATGGTTTTCCAAATAGATACGTTTCTCTACACGGAGGAGTATGGGCTTAGGTGGGAAGACGCTGTAAGAGTGACTAAAAGCGGGGTTGAAAAATTCTGCACTAGATGGGAGGAGCTTCTAGAGCTTACTAATTTTTGAAGGCGAAAAAATGAAAGATAAAATTATTGTTATCCTTGGCTTCGATATGGAGACAGATATTGGAAGCTGGACTCCATATTATAGAGGAGTCTTAGAGGGTACGCCGAAAATACTACAGTTATTATCTAGGAAAAAGGTAAAAGCCACTTTCTTCTTTACTGGAGAGACTGCTGAGAAATATCCGGAAATCGTTAGGAATGTAGCTGAAGAAGGGCATGAAGTCGGCTGTCACTCATTATTCCATGAAACTGTTGGAGATGAACTTTTCCCGATTCCTGGAGTTAAACCGCTCCTTCCAGAAGAAGTACCCTTTAGATTAAAGAAGGCTACAGAGATTGTTGAAAATGCTCTCGGAGATAAAGTTGTCTCATTTAGAGCACCAAGACTTTGGGGGAGCACAATTATGATTCGAAGTTTGGAAGATTTAGGCTATAAAGTTGACGCCTCATACCCGCTTTATTTTTATGGAGAGCGTCTCACACCATACCATCCCAGTAGAGACAATTGGACTAAAGAGGGCGATATGAAGATACTAGAGATACCAAACTTTGCTGACATGTCAATTAAAAGTGAGGATCAGTATGGTAGAGATAGAGATCAGTGGCCAAAATTTAGGACTGAGGGCGCTGAGAAGCTCATGATTCATGTAAGAAACCACGTGAAGTATGTGATGGAAAGAGGGCTTCCAGTAGTTTTATGCTTCTACTTTCATCCATGGGAGTTTATTAAAATACCTAAGGGGCCGATCAGAGTTAGCCCTGAAGGTAGCGTCCTGCCGGATGAATATTTGATTAAAAACTGCGGAGATTATGCGTTAGCGCAGCTTGAAAGATTAATTGATTATTTGAAGTCTATGGATGCAATATTTATGGAAGCTCGAGAGTTGGCGGACAATTGGGACTCGATAAAATCAAAATTGAAGAAATAATGGGGGATTACTAAATTTAAAAGTTAAATCTATCATCAACTGAATTGATATATTATTTTAATGGTGAAGTAATTTGGAAGTTGTTTTAGAAAATAAGTATTTAAAGTGGGTAATTAACGAAATAGGTTTCTCCAATCTTTTCATAGATAAAATAACTGGACGAAACTATTTAGATGTT
>Ga0272445_1001074_pt1 | contig 22628 bp, 20 predicted proteins | sample YNPCB0031_FD_194404 | JGI IMG/M metagenome (GOLD analysis project Ga0272445, IMG submission 194404) | Hot spring sediment microbial communities from Yellowstone National Park, WY, United States - YNP-CB-003-1 | ecosystem: Environmental > Aquatic > Thermal springs > Hot (42-90C) > Sediment... | reverse complement strand
GCTTGCTTTTGATTCATGAATATGACCATGAAGCCCTAATAAAGGTTGATATTTTTCAATAGCATTTCGAACAGCTTTTGAACCTACTGGAACCATTTTAAAGCCTCCTGAACCATCAAGCTTTGGTGTAAGATTTTCATCAAGTTCCGGAGCTCTATCTAAATGAGTATCATAAGGTGGACAATGAAAATTAAAAATGCAATTTTTCATATTCTTAACTTGAGAAACCATTCCCTCTATAATTTCTGAAAGCTTTTCTTCCGGAACATCTCTAGGGCATTTCCAAGGGGTAATATTTGAGTGACCAGTGCTAATCATTTCATGATGCGCATCTATTTCTAAAACTTTTCCTTCAGTATATATTACTACATCGGATTTTTCTAAAATTGGATCTATTAAATATCGATCATCATTTCCCGGTTGAATATAACAAGCGATATTTTGACCTTTTAATCTTTCTTCAGCTAATCGCATCCATTTTTCAACTCTTTCCATCATTAATTGATCAAATAATTTTTCAATCTTTGATTTATCATGCATAAATTCTTCAATTTCTTTTTTACTTACTCTATAGGGATAGTATCCAGAATCTTCTATCTTTTTTTCTATTGCTTGAAGCTCCTCCTCACTTTTAGCTATATAAGTTGTACCAAATTGCTTACCTATATAAGAACCATCATCCTGCTCAATAAGTGGAATAATCATTTTACCTGTTATATCTCCACCAAGAATTATTGCATTTGCTTTATAGAATTTCCCAGCGTTTAAAAATTTTTTAAAACAAAGAGTAGAACCGTGAACATCTGTTGTATAAAAAATTCTCAACTCTTCTTTCCCTCCTTAAAACTTTAATTTCCTGCTTTAAATAAATCTTTAGGACTATATAAATATTTATTTTAAATAATTAAAGTTTATAGCAAATCCTTTATTTTTAAGAATCTTCATAATCTTCATTAAGTTAAAGATTAAAAAAGATTTAGCAACTAATAATTTAAAAAACAAAAAAAGATAAAAAATGATGTTTAATCAGGTGGAATTTCTTGGAATTGCATCTCCATCGGAATACCTTTTTTCATATGATAGTATCGAGAGATATAGTAAATTATGAATGGGGGAAGTATAAAGAAGCCTATAGTAATCCAGATATATAATGGGCTAATTAATCCTTGGAAGAATGGCACAAGCATATAATAGTCTAATAAAACACCTACAATAAAGCAAAGCACACCCCAAATTGTTATTATTGGAACTTTGCCAATTCTCTTTTTTACAATATCTGGCGATTTTTCAAATATGGCTCTTCCTCTTGGAACAAAATAAAATACTATTCCAAAAACACCTACTACTGCCCAAGCAAAGAACCAAGCCAATATAGAATAAGCTATCCACATAGGCTGAAAGATTTGAAGTATAAAGAAGCCTTCAGCAATTATAGCGCCTAATAGAACAGCTGCCCATGGTGAACCACGCTTATCAACTTTAGCAAAGAATGTTGGAATAACTCTATCGAATGCCCATGCAAATATGTTTCTAACGGGACCAAAAGCCATACCCATGCAGCTAGCATAGGTGCAAAGGAAAAAGCCAATCGATGAAATAACTGCATATGCTACATTTGGATTTAAATAAACAAGCATAAAGTTTGGCATAGGCATTACGCTGCCAAAGGGCCATCCTTCCCATGTTCCTTCGCCAGCTCCACCAGGTGCGAAATAAGCTGCTGCAGCCCAAAATTCTCCGCTAAATCCTAAATAGGCTATATTATAGAAAATTGCCCAATAAATCATGAAAAGCACAAGGGCTCCTAACATAGCAATAATAGCTGATTTTCTAACTTCCTTTATTTCCCCCATAATGTTTGCTGTATAAGTAGAACCAAGTGTGTTTAAAGCTACATAAGTTATTCCAGCTCCTAAAGTTACCATTGGAATATAAACTCCAACTGGCCATCCTCTAGCTTTAGCCGCCTCGATTACGGCTTCATAGGTTGTTCCTGATAAAGCATTAAATCTTTCAACAAATGCTGAAAATCCTCCGCCTGTAAGAACACCAACATCAAAGGCTATGTGACCAATTGTTGCGGTGATAACTCCTATCCAAGAAAGAATCATAGCTGCTCTTGCACCTCTCCACATGATAAGAAAGAAAGATATTATCAATATTGTTCCTAAAACTATTGTTGGGCCTGGTTGATCTAAGAAGTCAGCAAGCTTCCAAAGCGGGTGAGTTGCTGCAAGCGGACCAAGCTCTGAAACAGCTATAGATCTAAAGGCCATATTAAGGCCCCACCATATAGCCCAACCTGTACAAGTGCCTGCCCATGAGATTCCAACCATGCTTAAGCCCCAGCAAGCGCAAAAACCCCAAGCTGGCGAAATAGTTCTGCTTCCCCATATATATTCTCCACCTGAACGAGGCATTGCTATTGAAAACCATATATAAAGCAAGGCTGGAAAGAACATGAGTCCAACTCCTGGAAAAGCAGTCCAACGCATATCAACTCCTGGATAAAGTTGATGTGTCCATATAAGGTATAGAAAGCAGTACATTATTCCAGGATTCATAAAAGCGTAAGCAAGGGCGTCCCAAGGACCTATAACTCTAGTAAGACCAGAAGCTCTTCTAATAAATACTTCCTCTGGTTTAGCCAATTTTACTTTCCCCCGCTTTATTTTACATTTTTTTATTTTTTTAAAAAACAGACAATACTTTATTTTTGTTTGGTTTTATTTATAAGGCTTTCGGTGTATAAGATAGAAGATAGTTGTAAAATAAATCTACTAAGTTAGTAAAAACTTGAAAAAGAATTACATTAAAGTTTAGTTTTTATAAAAGTGTAATACCAAGTTGTAATTGATGACTTCAAAATAGAATAGGTAGAATTAAGTGAACATTAAATATTTTATTTTTGATGAAGTGGAAATATGAACCTTAGATGAGGTAGAAAACTTTGAGATGAAAAGGTTTTCTTTCAAATGGATGTTCTCAAGCTGTTTCCAGTTTGAAGGAAGAAATGAAATATATGTAGATTTAAGCCTTCAGGGTTAAAAGGCGACCAAGCCTACATGAGCTTTAATATTTACTGAATTAGCACTTGTATAATTTTTAGATTTGAACTGGCAAAATTATTTTTCGAATAAAAATACAAAATACTCTTATTTCGTAAAATAATTTAATATTACCAATATTACCATAATTTTAATCTATAAAAGCCTCTAAAAATATAGAGACTAAAAAAGCGAAAGATTAGAATATAGGATAAAAAGGTAGATTTTTATCTTCCAAAATCCTTATATATTTATATTTACAATCTTTATTTTTATTCTTATGGTAAAACAGCCTTAAATTTTAAAATTTAATTTGAGGAGGAGTTAAATTTGGATAAAAAATTTGATTTTGCAAGTGAAGCCATTAAAATAGTTGAAGAAGCTAATAAAGCTGGTGTAATCTTAAGAATTATGGGGGCTACAGCTATTAGAATTCATTGTCCAAATAATGTATCGCTTCATAAAGCTTTAGGAAGAGAATTAAGTGATATGGATTTTGTAGGCTATAGCAAGCAAAGAGAAAATATAGAAAAATTTTTTACTCAAGAACTTAAATATGATATGGTTAAAGCTGCTTTAACTCCGGGTTTATTTGTTAATAGATGCATATTTTTTGATAAAACAGGAGAAAAACCGCATATAGATGTATTTCTTGATAAACTTGAAATGAATCATACTATTGATTTTAAGGATAGGTTAGATAAGGATTTTCCAACTATTCCACTAGCTGAACTTTTTCTTGAAAAAATGCAAATAGTTAAAATAAACGAGAAAGATATTAAAGATACCATTGTGCTTTTACTTGAACATGATTTAGGGGATGGTGATAAAGAAGTAATAAATGTAAAATATATCGTAAAAATTCTATCTAAGGATTGGGGTTTCTATTATACTGTAACTACTAATTTAAATAAGGTTAAAGCATTTTTAGAAAAGTATGAAGTTTTAACAAATGAGCAAAGAAAAATTGTAGCAGATAAAATAGATAAACTTTTAGATTATATTGAAAAAGAACCTAAAACTTTAAGTTGGAAAATAAGAGCTAAGGTTGGACCTGCTAAAAAATGGTATAATGAAGTTGAGGAAGTTGAAAGAGCAGAGCATTTAAGGAAACCTATTTATTAATTTTAATTGCTTATAATTTATCCACCAAATACCGCTGGAACTAAACTGATTAAATCTCCATCAGATAATTTAGTTTCTAGTTTATCAATAAAATCTATGTTTTTTCCATTCACTAAAACTATTATGGTAGATTTTAATTTTCCGGAAGATTCCAGTAAAGTTTCTTTACCTAAATAATCTTTAGAAATAATATCAATTAAATCTCTCATTTTAGTTCCTTCAGGCATTATTAATTCAATTTCGCTTTTACCACTTTTCTCTTTAAGATCTCCATAAAGCTTTATTTTTACCTTCATAAAATTCACCAAAGTATAAAGTATATAGTGTAATATTATTACGTAAAGTTTTTACTTCCTTAAATGATAATTGCTCCAAAAACTTTAAATTTGCAATGGGAATTTATTAATTTTTTGGAGGGAAAAATCATTATGGTAAAAGTTTTAACGAAAATTTTTGCAACTCCAAGCAAGTATGTTCAAGGTTTAGGAGCTATTAATGAATTGGGAAAACATGTTAAAGATTTAGGTAAAAAAGCCTTTATAATGGGAGGTCCAACAGCCATTTCTCTTACTGAAGAGCTTATAAGAAAAAGCTTAAAGGAAAATGGAGTTGAAATTGTTGGTATAGATAAAACCGTTAAAGAATGCACTCATGAAGCTATCAATAGGTTATCAAAGGAAGGAAAAGAGAAAGGAGCTGATGTAATCATTGGAGTTGGAGGAGGAAAAGCTGTTGATACAGCTAAAGCTGTAGCATGGAAAATGGGTGCTCTTCCAGCAGCTATGGTTCCAACTCAATGCGCTACAAATGCAGATGCAAGCGCTCTTTCAGTAGTTTATACAGAAAAGCATGAGTTTGTTGAATATCTTGTTTATCCTAAGCATCCGGAGCTTGTGTTAGTAGATACAAATATAGTAGGTAGATGCCCTGCTAAATTTTTGGTTCAAGGAATGGGTGATGCTTTAGCTTGCAAATTTGAAGCTGAAGCTTGCAAAGCATCAAATTCTCCAAGCTTTTTAGGAGGTTTAGCAACAGATGCAGGCTTAGCTTTAGCTCATTTATGCTTTGAAAATTTAATGAAGTATGGATTGCTTGCAAAAAAAGCAATGGAAATAGGTGCTGTAACTCCAGCTGTAGAAAAAATAATTGAATCAATAAAGCTGCTAAGCGGTGTAGGTTGGGAAGTAAACGGTTTAGCTGCAGCTCATGCAATTCATAATGGATTAACTATACTTCCTGGTCTTCGTGGAGAGCATGGAGAAATAGTAGCTTTTGGAACTATAGCTCAGTTAGTGCTAGAAAATAGATTGCCTGAAGAAATTTATTCTATAGTGGATTGGTGCATTAAAGTTGGATTGCCTACTACGCTTGAAGAGCTTGGGTTAGCGGGAGTGAAAAAAGAGAACTTAATGAAAGCTGCAGAAAAAGCTTGCGATCCAAAAGATACTATGGGAAATATGCCATTTTCCATAACGCCTGAAATGGTTTTAGATGCGATTTTAGTTGCAGATTCTATAGGAAAAGAAAGAAAAAAGGTTTTAACCTAAATTTTAACTTTTTCCTTCCTTTTTTATTTGAAAAAAATGAAATTATTTAAAAAAGGAAAGTTTTAGAGAAAAGTTTCAGGTGGATAATATTCAAGACCAAATGCTTCAGCTACACCTTTATGAGTTACTTTTCCAAACGCCATATTTAATCCTTTTCTTAAAGCTGGATTTTCTTTTAAAGCCTTTTTCCATCCTTTGTTAGCTATTTCCAAAGCATATGGAAGCGTTATGTTGGTTATAGCTAATGTTGATGTTAAAGGATAGGCTCCAGGCATGTTTGCAACGCAATAATGAATTATTCCATCCACCTCATAAACTGGATCGCTATGAAATGTTGGCTTAGTTGTTTCAAAGATTCCTCCTTGATCTACTGCTACATCAACTATAACTGCGCCTTTCTTCATAAGCTTAAGCATATCTCTAGTAACAAATTTTGGTGCTTTAGCCCCTGGAACTAAAACGGCGCCAACAACTACATCAGCCTTCTTAAGATACTCCTGGAGATTTTCAGCATTAAATTTTACAACATCTACATTAGGCGGTAAAACATCTTTAAGATATCTCATCCTAGCTTCGCTTCGTTGCAATATAGTTACATGAGCTCCCATTCCAGCAGCTATTTTAGCAGCATTAAATCCAACGGTTCCCCCTCCTAAAATAACAAATTCAGCTGGTGGCACCCCTGGAACTCCACCAGGTAAGATCCCCCTTCCCTTGTTCGGCTTCATCAGATAGTAAGCGCCAATAATAGATGCCATTTGACCAGCGATTTCACTCATTGGTTCAAGCAATGGTAATCTACCATCTTCAGTTTCAATTGTTTCATAAGCTATAGCTATTATTTTTCTATCTAGCATAGCTTTAGTCAATTTTTCATCAGAAGCAAAATGGAAATAAGTAAAAACTATTTGTCCTTCTCTTAAAAGATTGTATTCAGGTTCAAGAGGTTCCTTCACCTTATATATCATTTCAGCTTTTGAATATAGCTCTTTAGCAGACTCAACTATTTTTGCACCAGCAGCTTTATATTCTTCATCACTAAATCCTGATCCTAATCCAGCACCTTTTTCAATTAAAACTTCATGCCCATTTTTAACGAATTCTTTAACTCCTGAAGGGGTTATTCCAACTCTATATTCATGATTTTTAATTTCTTTTGGTGTTCCCACAATCAAGATATTTCACCCTTGTATTTTTCTTTGCTTTAATATTTAAAATATAAATCTTTCGTTGCAATAAATAAACTGCTTTATTTAAGGTCTTTCGTGATTAATTTTATGGCTAAAAAGATAATTATTATATTAAAGGTCAAAAGATTTAAAGAAATAAAAGTTACCTGAATTAATTTAGGTAAAATCTTAATTTTAGTTCAATTTTGGTTTTTCAACTTTTAAAGTAAGAAAAATAGAAGATAAATGGACTTAATAATAATTCTAGAATTTACCGAAAGTTTTATATATTCAACATCAATAAACCATAATTATTGTGGTGAAAAATCTTGATGAGCGTTGAAGAACTTATAAAAGAGGATAAAAAGTATGTTCTTCATGGTTGGGGCTATTCCGATATAACTATAGTTGAAGCTAAAGGAGCTGTCTTCAAGGATATTAAAGGTAAAGAATATTTAGATTTTCTTTCTCAAACAGCTGGAGTGCTTGGAATAGGTCATACGCATCCTAAATATGTTAAAGCTGTAAAGGATACTCTTGAAAAGGTATCCCATACTTTAACAATGTTTATTAACGCTCCAAGAGTTGAATGCGCTAAAAAGCTTGCAAGCATAGCCCCAGAACCTTTAAAGAATAATTGTAAAATTTACTTTTCCTGCGGTGGATCTGAAGCAAATGAAACAGCGTTAAAGTTTGCTATGATAACTAAGAAAAAGAAAGAAGTTATATCTGTATATTATGCATATCATGGTGGAACCTTAGCCTTAAGCGGTTTGCTTGGTCAATCATGGCATAGAGAAGGACTTGTTAGATTCCCTGGATTCTATCAAATACCAAACGCTTATTGTTATAGATGCTACTTTGGAAAAGAATATCCTGAATGCGATTTTGAATGCGCTAGAATGCTAGAGTGGCAAATAAAATGCGGTTCAGCAAAAGATGTAGCTGCCTTCATATTAGAGCCGATTCAAGGTAATGGAGGTCATATGCATCCACCGTCTCCAGAATACTTTAAAATAATAAGGGAAACTTGTGATAAATACGATGTTTTATTTATAGCTGATGAAGTTCAAACAGGAATGGGTCGTACTGGAAAAATTTGGGGTTGCGACTACTTTAATGCTAAACCAGATATAATGACTACAGCTAAAGCTCTTGGTGGAGGAATGCCGCTTTCTGCAACGGTGATAAGAGCCGACTTAGTACCAGAAGAATTAACAACAGCTCAATGGCATATATTCACTATGGGAGGTGGACCAATAGAATGCGCTGCTGGAGCTGCTGCAATAGATGTGTTATTAGAGGAAAGGCTTTGGGAAAACGCTGCTAAACAAGGAGAAAGAATGACTAAAAGGCTTAAGGATATGCAGAAAGAAAGTAAATTAATAGGGGATGTTAGAGGTCCAGGATTATTTATAGGCGTGGAGCTTGTTAAAGATAAGAAAACTAAAGAACCTGCAACAGATGAGGCGGTTCAAGTATTCATGAAATGCTTAGAGAAAGGTGTTTTGTTTGGATTATCTAATAAGGCTGGAATTGGCAATGTAATTAAGATTAAGCCTCCACTTGTTGTAACCAGCGAGCAATGCGATAAAGCTATGGATATTCTAGAAGAAGCCTTAAAAGAAGTGGAAAGAGGTAAATAAAACCTACTCCTTTTTTTTAAATAAATTAATCTTTTTTATCATGAAGATTAGTACTAGTATATGGATATATTAATTGTGAATAATCTTCAGCTAACTTCTTTAATTTCATTACAGCCTCAGCAAAATCTTCTGGTTTAACTCCAGGAGTTTGAACTTTATTTTCTTCATAAAAAACTTTTATTTCTTCTAAAATTTTATTTTTATCTAAAATTAAATTTTTAAGTCTTTTTTCTAAATCTTTTAGTTTATTTTCCGGAATCATAAAGAAATCTCCGGAAAAAGTTAAATTTAAAATTTTTTCTCCTATTAATTCAGCTGTAACTCTAATAAGCTTTCCAGCTTTATGATCTGCTTGAACCACTTTTACACCATCAGCTATTTTAACAGCTCTTTCTTGATCAAATTCAATTTCTTTTTCTTGATAAAGCCATTCTTTAGATAAATGTTTTGGTTTAACTTCCTTTTCCCAAATTTTCTCTTCTTCTTCAGTTGGTTTAGAAGGAATTAATTTAATTCCTAAAATTTTTTCATAACCTTGAATTAAAAGTGCTTTTATTTTAGATACATCTGGAATGTAACCTAATTCTCTTTTCAATGATGTAACCCAATCCCTCATGCTTTTAGCCATTTTATCCCTAAACTTTTCATCAGGAACCTTTAAAACTCGAGTCATAACTTCATAATTTAAATCTAAAATTATATTTCCAACAAGGATTATTGTGGTATCGCCATATTGACCCGCTCCATTTCCAGATATCTTTCTTCCATTAACAATTACATCGTTTAAAGCTTTAAACTCGGCTTGAAGCCCAAGCTGACGATAAACATAAACAGTTACGTTTAAAAATTTTTCAAAAAGATCTTCAATTTTAGCTGGAATTATTAAGCTTTCTTTTCTTGCAACAATTTGATAAAAAATCTGATTTTCATCTAAATATGTTGCTCCTCCTCCTTGGGTTCTTCTAATTATTGGTAAGTTATTTATGCGGCAGTATTCCACATCTATTTCTTTTTCCAATTCTTGATGAAAACCAATACAAACATATGGGCTTTTTGGTTGACATAAAATTATTGTATTTAAGGATAAACCTTTATCTACAGCAGATGCAACAGCTTCATAAAAAGTTTGTGCTTTTAATGGTTCAACTAAATCTAAATCTATTAAACGCCATTTTTCCATTAACAATCGCCTCTTTTATTTCATATTAGAGGAAAAAAGACATTATATATAAGCTTAGCTTTTGCAAATTTAGCTTTTAAAGACTTATAGAAAACAAGCATAAGTTTTAAATTATTAGCTAATATTGCTTATCATTAAAAATTGTAAAAATTCAATTAAATTATAAAGGCTTTAAACAAAGTCCATGGAAAAGCTGGAATATCCTTTAAACCATTAGCTTGCCATTTATATTCAGGATGGTTTGCAAGAAATTCTTCAGCTTTAAATGATGTTCCACAAGGTTTCCCCCAGCAAGCCCATGTTGAAAATGAAAGCGCTAATTTGCTTGAGGAAACCTTTCCATCAAAAGCTCCAAATGGAAAGTATGGTCCGCATTCCCATTCTTTCCAACCTCTTGAATCCAATTCTATATGGCCACATAAAGTATTTCTATTTGGATTTTCTTTTAAACTTGAAGCATCAAAATGATCTGCTAAAAATTTTTTAGCTAATTCTACATTTATTTTTCCTTTATTAGCTTCCATAAGTTGAAGCCATCTTTCCCGTCTGGCTATGGGAGATGAGGCTTTATCATTATAATCAAGTTTTGTTTCTGCTTTAACCTCTTCAGTTAAAGCTAAATTGCTTCCAACAAAAAATCCATCTTTAGTTCTAAATAAATTATAGCTTTTTGCTCCAAGCTCTAAACAGCCAATTTCATTCGTTTTGGAATCGCCTATTAACCAATCACTAGCATATCCACCATTATTATCCCTTATCATTATCTCAAAAAATTTATCTATATTATTTGCATATTGAACAGCTTTTCTTATACGAGCAAAATAGGGTTTGCCTTTAGGGTTAAATTCACAAGCTCCACTAATAGTTGTTTCTGTTATTATTAATCCTTTTTCATTTATATACCAATCAGTTCCACTATAGATTGTTCCTGGATAAGCTTGCATTAAAAAACTATTTCCTTTTTCTGGTATTATAATTGCAATCATATTATATCCTTTACCGGTTAAATATGGAAACCAAGTATTATGCGCAGCTATGATTTCTCCATTTTCAGTATAACTACCTGTTGCAATAAAAGCGCTGCAATGAGGCGGCGCATAAAATTTAACTTCATCATTATTTTTTAACCAATAATGATAAGATAATGTGTCAAAATATCCATTTAAAGCTACTATATCAATTAAATCTAAATTAACCTTTTTATTATATGCTTTGATTCCGGAAACAATTCCTTCTAGTTCATTTCTATATTCTTTATCAAGCTTTTCAAGATATAATTGTGATGCTGCTTTTCTAAAAAATTCCCAATCTCTTCCAATAGTATTAGTTATATACAATTTTAAGTTATTAATTACATCGATTATTTCATTAGCCATTAAATATCCATTTTGAAATCCTATTTGAAAACTATCTCCTTTAAAATATGCTAAAATCCAACCATTTATATAGAGTTTAAGGGGTCCTCCAAGTTTTTCTTTTATTTCTTTAATAGAAAATTTGCTTTTTTGCTTCAAATTTTTCCCTCCAACTTTACAAAAATAAATTTATAAAAAGTTATTTTTAAATTAATTATGTTAACTAAATTTATAATGATTTTTTCTGTCTTTTCTTATTTATAAAAATTTAAATGTTTTCTCAACTTTAGGTTTAATTGGTAGAAGATTAAGTAAATGACAGTATTCTTCAGCAAGATTTAAGCATTGCATTATTGCTTCTTCATATTTTTTCCTTGCTACAACAGTAAATTTAAACCAAGCATCCTCCAATTTATATCCATCAACTTTTCTTGAAATTTTCCCTTTGCCTTCAACACTTAAATTTAAAATCTTTAATCGCATCTTTTTCTTAAAATAAAGAAAGGTTGTTAATAAACATGCAGCTATCGATGAAATAAATAATTCATCTGGACATGGATATCGACCTAAACCTTTAAATTCTTTAGGTATATCTACTTTTATGATTGTTCTTTTTCTTGTTTTTATTTTTCCTCCTGTTTTACCATCCCAAAGCACTTTAGCGTAAGCTAAAAAAACTTCAGGCTCCAAATTTTTCATATTTTCAAATTTAAATATTTGATTCAAAAATTCCAAGAGCTTTAGCTACAAGCTCAGTTACATCAGCTATTTTAATTTCATCATTTTTTTCAGAAGCGGCATCCATCATATTTAATTTACAGGTTTGACAGGCTGAAGCTAAAATTTCAGCTTCCACTTCATGAGCTTCTGTAAGCTTTACAATAGCTTGATTTAAAGCTATGCTTGGAAAAGTAGCTTTCATAAGACCTCCAGCTCCGCAACATTGCGCAAGATTCCTATTATAAATAAATTCTGTAAGCTTGACTCCTGGAATATTTTCAATAAGTTTTCTAGGAGGATCAAAAACATTCATTAAGCGTCCAAGCTCGCAAGGATCATGATATACAATTTTAGCTTCGATTTTATTTTTAAACTTTAATTTTTCATCATCTAAAGCTTTTTCAAGCAGTTGAGTAATATGAAGAATTTCAAAATTAAATTTTCCAACTATTTCAGGATACTCACTTTTTAAAACTCTATAGCAACCTGGACATGAAGTTACTACTATGCTTGCTCCAAGCTTTTCTATAGCTTCAACATTATGCTTGGCTATAGCTTCAACATGCTTTAACTTTCCAGAAAGAAGAAGAGGATTTCCACAGCATTTTTCATTTTCTCCTAGTAAAGTCCAATCTAAACCTAAATAATTTAATAATGATGCTGTAGCAGCTGCTATACTCATAGCTCTTCCAGAAAGAACTGTGGAGCATCCTGTAAAATAAACGATTTCAGCAGGTTTATTAATCTTTTTTATGGAATTTGCAAGATCCATATAATCTATCCATTCAATTCTAGCTTCTTTAGGATGGTTAAAAATGTTTCCGCTTTCTATCAAGTTTTTTTCAAGAATATTCGCTGGTTCTGGTGATAAATTTAATTCATCAAATTGATGCCTAACCGCTTTATATGCATCGATTGTTCTAACACCAGCTGGACAGCGATATTTGCAATAACCGCATAAAGTACATTCAAACATTCTATCTCTAATTATTGAATTAGCTTTTAATCCTTCTTCAAGCATTCCCCTTATAAGTAACATGCGTCCTCTAGGGCTTTCAGATTCCCATTTAGAATGGGAATGAATTGGACATAAAGTTACGCAAAATCCGCATCTAAGGCATTTATGAGCATCATTCACATAATCTTCAATTCTGTATTTACTCAACAATTTCAATTTTTATCTCCTCCATAGGATATGGTCCACCTTTACCTTTTCCAGGATTCAATATAAATTTTGGATCAAAAAGCTTTTTAATAGCTCTCATCCATTTAACAGCTGGACCATGCTCTAAAGATATGTAAGGAGCTTTAGCTAAGCCTACTCCATGCTCAGCTGTTATGCTTCCTCCAAGGGGAAGCACTATATCCTTATATAAAATGTCTAAACCTTTTAAGAAAGCTAACTTTTCTTTTTCAATTCTATCATCAAAAACAAATGTTGGATGCAGATTTCCATCTCCTATGTGACCAAAATCTCCTAAATCCACACCTGAACCCTCTAGCATTTCTGGGATTTTTTCTATTTTATAAGCAGCTTCTGGAAGCTTTGAAAGCGGAAGCGTACAATCTTCAAGTACTGTGCATGGTTTTAATCGAGCTAAAGAGGGTAAAGCTGATTTTCTTGCTGCAATTAATTTATCCCTATATTCTTTTTCAAATGTTTTTTCGGAATATTCAGGTTTCTCTTTTAAGCATATTTCAAAAACTTTATTTAAGGTTTTAGTTACATACTCCTCTATTCCACCTACATCTATTAACATAAAGTTTCCTTCAGGCAACCCTTTTATTCCAATATATTCAAAAGCAAGTTTTGTAGTTTTTCTATCCATAAACTCAATCATTTCTGGAATAATTCCAGCTTCCCTTACTTTAGCTGCAGCTTTAGCTAAAGAATTTATAGAATCATAAATAAAAACAGCTGTACCATAATACTCTGGTACAGGCAAAATTTTTAAGCAAACCTTTGTTACTATTCCTAAAGAACCTTCAGATCCAACTATTAACCTAGTTAAATCTAAACCAGAAACTGACTTTAATGTTTTGGAACCTGTATGAATAATTTCCCCTGAGGGAAGAACAACTTCAAGCCATAAAACATAATCTTTTGTAGAACCATATTTTATACCTCTTTCTCCAGAAGCATTTGTATTAACCATCCCGCCTATTGTACATGCTATGCCACTTGATGGGTCTGGGGGAAAAAAGAACCCTTTTCGCATTAATTTTTCATTTAAAAAATCATAGATAACTCCAGCTTCAACAATTGTCATTTGATCCTCTATATTAATTGAAATTATTTGATTCATAGCGCGCATATCTAAAAGTATTCCGCCAATTAAAGGAAGGCATCCACCAGCTGCTCCTGATCCCCCTCCTCTTGGAGTCACTGGTATCCTATTTTTATTAGCAAGCTTCATTATTAAAGATACTTGCTCAGTAGTTTTTGGTCTAACTATTACATCTGGTAAATATTGATATAATGATGCATCTCTAGAATAACATATTAAATCTTCTTTTTCTGAAGAAACATTTTCTTCTCCAACAATTTTTTTAAGTTCGTCAATTATTTTTGAGGAAACTTTTCCATACTTTAATTTTTCAACTTTCACTTTCTTCCACCTTACTTAAAAAATTATCAAGAGGAATTCTATGCAAATCAAACCCTATATCTTCTGGTGAATATCCAACAGCATAAGCAAGCAACTCTACAATATTTATAATGGGAATATATTCTTCAGGTTCAAAATAGGAAATCTCAGCTTTTTCAAGCATATCATAGCATGCTGGACAAATTACTATTAAACAATCTGGTTTAACATTTTTTAGATTTAATAGTTTTCGTTTAGCTCTATTTTCTAAAGCAAATTCTGGATTTGTATACATGGCTGGAACACCGCAACACATTTTTTCTGCAGTCCACTCAATAATAGAGGCTCCTGTAGCTTTAACTAAATCTTTAAATCCAGAAACTAGACGAGGTTCTTCAAGAAGTCTGCATCCAGGATGAATGCAAGCTTTAATCTGGCTTAATTCCCTTTTTAATTTATCTTTTAAATTTTCTAATCCTATATCATCATGCATTATTTCTATAAAGTTTTTTACATTAACAGTTTTATTGTAGCTTTTCCCTATAATACTAAGCTTATCATTCACTTCTTTTAAGAGTTTTTCATCGTTTAAAGCTTCATTAGCCTTCTTAAATGTATGATAGCATCCATTGCATATTACGCAAAGCTCATTTGAAATTTTTTCGCAAAGCGAAAGGTTTCTGGCTGCCATCCTTAACCATGCTTCATAACTTATGGTTTTTGAAATTTCAGGTTCTGGACAACATGTAGCATCCTCTAAGTCTATAAGCTGCATTGAAAATTTTTCTCCTAAAAGCCTTAATGCCTTTTCAACAAAAATTTGCATAGCTGATATAGTGCAACCTAAAAATACTCCATATTTTTTATTCAACAAGGAATCACCTTTGGAAGTTCACCTTTAAACTTTTTTACAGCCTTTGCTTTTTCTTCAAAGGCTGTGCCTACACTTAATTTTTGAATTTCTTCCACAACCTCTTTTCGTTCATAGGATGTTGGTGGAATCGGCTTAAGATTCATTCTTTTTCGCTCTTCTATAAAGTAATCTGTTAACTCAGCTACATAACCTAACTCAAATTCATTCTTTATAATTCCGCTCATAGCTGGAGATAAAGGTGGTTTAATAGGTTTTTCTAATGGATATTCAGAAGCTGCCAATTTTAATCACCTCTTCTCTAGCTTTTACCCTATCTATAAATTCTAAAGCTTTAGTTGGACATTGCTGCACGCATATAGGGTTTCCATCACATAAATCGCATTTCATCATTGTTTCTTGTTCTTCATCAAAGTATGGATGAGAAATTGGACAAGCTATTTGGCAGTATTTACATCCTATGCAAAATGAATAATTTATTCTTACTATTCCATAATCATCTTTGTAAATAGCATCAGTAGGGCAGGAAGCTTTGCATGGAGGATCATCGCAATGAGCGCAATGAGCAGCAATAAAAGCAAAAGGTTTTTCTGGATTCTCAATTATTTTAATAAAGCTTTTCTCAAAGCTGGATAAACCAAAGTGCTTATAAGAGCAAGCTGTCATGCAATAAGTGCATCCAGTACATTTATCAGGATGAAATATAAGAACTTTTTCCTGAGCTTTAAACATTTTTTATTTCCTCCTCATCTTTTTAATGCAAGCTGTTCAAGCGCTAAGGCTAACCCATGAATTATTGCTTCCGGTCTTGGAGGGCATCCTGGAATATAAACGTCCACTGGAATTACTTTATTTACAGGACCTGCTAAAGCATAGTTTTCAGATCCATTATCATAATTATAGGGGCCGCAATCTATTGCGCAGCTTCCAACAGCCACAACTACTTTTGGGTTAGGAGTTTGCTCATATATTCTTTTTAAGGCTGATTCTACCTGCTTTGGAACAGGACCTGTAACTAAAAGTATGTCGGCATGACGAGGGTTATTTTTAAGTTTGATTCCCATTCGTTCAGCATCAAAGCGGGGTGAAAAAACAGCTGCTATCTCTATATCGCAATTATTGCAGCCTCCAGCATGAGCATGAAAAACCCAAGGAGAGTAAATTCGAGCTTTTTGCTTTAAATTCACTTCCTTCACCTTTAATAAAGCTTTCTTGGATGAATCTCAAGCTTAAAGCTTAAGGTTTTCCTGCAATCTGGGCAAAGTTTAAGGTATTTTTCCATATCAAACCTTACCTTTTCTTTAGTTTCAGGCTTAAGATTTTCAAGAACTTTATTTTTAACAGTGTTAATTTGTTTTTCGGTAAATATAAATTTTCCGCAAGATTCGCATTTAGCCATATCAAGCGAATTCTTTACATAAAGCTTTTCTTTATCAATGTTAGCAAGCTCATATTTTGGTGTGAGTTTAAGCGCTTTTTCAGGGCATATGTCTTGGCATTTACCGCAAAAAATGCATCTCCCCAAATATATGGAAACAGTTCTTTTTCCCTCTTCATCTATTAACTTTATTGTTTTATTAGAGCACATAGATGCGCAGGCTCCGCATCCAACGCATTTTTCTTCATCAAATTCATGCATTCCTCTTCCATAAGCTACAATTTGACTATATTTTTTACCAGGCCATGTTCCAGCTGGATAATCTATAGTAATGCATTGCTTAATATTCTTTAAAAGTTCCTTAATCAATATTACCATTCCATTAACTATTTTTAATCACCTCAAAAAACAATTATATATTTTAAAATATACGTCCATACAATAGCTGCTATAGCAATTGGAATCTGATATTTTAAACACCATTTAAAAGCTTGATCAAGCCTATACCTAGGGTTAATTGCATTTATTAAAGCCAAAAGAAACAGTATAACTAAGCTTTCTATTATAAATGAGATTGAAGGAATAAAATGCATTCCTCCTCCCAAAAACAAATCTATAAACAGCGTTATGGAAATAAATATAAAGAATGTTCGTCCCAACTCTAAAATTCCAAGAAGCTTCCCGCTGTATTCAGTTTCTGGTCCAGCTACAACTTCTACTGGAGCATCAGGTATGTCAAAAGGTTTTATTCTAAGCTTACCAATTATAATCAATAGAAAGGCTATAGCAGCAAATGGATTTAAAGCTATAAATGGTATATGATTTTTTTGATACTCAATAATTTCAAGAATTGAAAGGGAATTAGCTGCGATCGCTACTGAGAAAACTGCAAACGCTTGAATTATTTCATAAATTAATGTAAGCTCAACTTCTCTTTTAGCTCCAATAGCGCCCCAAGGAGAAGAGCTTGAAGAACCTCCAATTACTAAAAGCAAGGGTGGAATTAAAAGCAAGTAAAGAATAACTATTAAACTGAATTTAAAGCTTCCTAAAGGGGAAAAACCAACTATTGGAATGAATAAAATTGATAAAATAATGCTTCCTAAAATTATGTAGGGAGCAGACTTAAAAAGCTTTTTATTAGCTGTTTCTGGAATTAAGCTTTCTTTATAAAGTAACTTTAATATATCGTAAAGAGGTTGAAAAATCCTAGTTAATCCTAAAATGTTTCTAACCTCTTTTGGAACTATTAACCATGGTCCCCTTCTAGCTTGGAAACGAGCATAAACTTTACGCAGAAAAAAACTGTAAATTATACCGAGAAAAAAAGCAATTGGAAAAATTAAAATTGAATATGCAATAAATAGTGAATTCATTGTTTCCACCTCCTTGCCAACTCCTTAAGCGTAAATCGCTTTTCATCACCTTTTTTTGCATCAATTACCTTTACAATTCTATCTGTACATGACATGCATGGATCAATGCTTCCAATAATTATTGGTGCATCTGCTAAAGTATAACCTTTAAGCATAAATGGTAAAGCGGAGTTGTTTCGATAGCTGGGTGTTCTAACTCTAATAGAGTAAGGTGTATTTGATCCGTTGGAAACTACATAATAAAAGAGTTCTCCTCTTGGAGCCTCATTTTTTCCTATAGATTCTCCTTCAGGAGGTTTTCCAAGCTTTTCTACTATAGGTCCTTTAACTCTTTTTAAAGCTTCAATGCATTGAAAAGAAATATCTAATGAAACAAGAAGTTCTTTTAATCTAACCATGGTTCTAGCCCAGCAATCTTTTCCCTCCTCTAAAACAACATCCCAAGTTGTATATTCTGGACTGTAAGCTGCAAAAGGATCTGACCATCTTGAATCTACTTTATATCCGCTTCCTCTAGCGGTAGGCCCAACTACCCCCATATTTTTAGCTATTTGAAGTGGAAGAAGACCGATATCTTCCATTCTTTTTTGAGCCACTTTATGATCTTGAACCATAGATATTAAAAGCTTTACTTCCTTCTTAACTTCTTTAAGGCTGTTTTCAGTTTTTTGAAGCATTTCTAATGTTGGATCAATTCTAACACCACCTATTAAATTGCATGCAGTATTTCTTCTATGACCGCTTAATATCTCAAAAATATCCATAATTTTCTCTCTTGTTTTTAAAGCTAACATAAAAAGTGTTTCAAATCCTATAAGATCTCCAGCTACAGCTAACCATAAAAGATGGCTGTGAATTCTTTCTAATTCATCCATAAGCGTTCTAATATATTTAGCTCTATCAGGAATTTCTAAATCCCATAGATTTTCCATAGCATTGCAATAAGCGGTTGTATGAGCTATAGAGCATATGCCGCAAATTCTTTCAGAAATAAATATGCCTCTTTGAAAGCTTTTATCTTCAAAAAGCTTCATGATTCCCCTATGGTTCCATCCAACTTTAATTTCTGCATCTAGAATTTCTTCTCCATCAACTTTAAATTTGAAATAGCAACTTTCAAGAAGAAGAGGATGATATGGCCCAACTAAAATTGTTGAACCATCAATTTCTCTAGATTGAGTTGGAAGGGAAACCCAATTCTCCTGTTCATCTTTTTCAAGATCTTCGCTTTCTACAGGTTTAGGCCATTCATATGGTAGCCAAAGATGTTTTTTCATAGGGTTTCCTAAAAATTTTACTGGCATTAAATCCATCATTTCCCTTTCTGGCCATAATGCCTCCATAGTTTCAGATGTTACTGATGGTAATTCAGGTTCCTCTCTTGAAATATTAACTTTAATGTTGAAATGAAGTTGCCGCTCTAAATGATCTAAAGCATAATGATAAATTACATCAAAGCCATTTAAACCTAAATCTATAACTGAAATATGCGCTAATCTAGCTTGAATCGATTTAAAGTAATTAGCTACATCTTTAACTCGATTTTTAGAAATTCTTATATAAACTCTACGCTTGCTTTTTTGATATTTAGTCAATAAATCCGATCCTAAAAGCTTTTCTAAATTAGTTTCAACTTCATTAATTAAATTCATAAAACTTTAAACCTCCAAACCATTTATTCAAAAAGTTTTTAGAAATATTCTTTATTAAAGGCTCAATAATTCCCATAAATGAAAAAGCTGAAATAATTAAAAGAATAAGGCAGCAAAGCATAGTTGATATAATCATTAAACTTGGGAGCTTTAATTGCTTTTCTTGTTTTTTCCCTAAAAAGGCTTTATGAAATGTTATACCATAAAAAAGAATTGTTCCTAAAGCTATTAAAAGAAGGAGGATCACTATAGTAAAATCAAGCATCTGAAAAGTCTCAAGAATTGTGCGAAATCCTAAAAGCGGTGGAACCATGCCTAAACTTAATGCTCCTATTAAAAAGGAGAAAGCTGTATCAGGCGTTATGCGAGCTAGCCCCCCCATGTTTGCAAGATCTCTTGTTTTAAGAAGAAAGACAATATTACCAGCAGAAAGGAAGAGCAGGCTTTTAGCTAATCCGTGATTAATTATATGGATAATGGCTATGCTTAAAATTGGAGTTGCTGAATGCAAAAGGGCTAAGCCGGCAATAAAAACTATAATTCCTATTTCACTTATAGTCGAAAATGCTAAAATTCTTTTTAAATCCCTTCTAAAACCTAGCATAGAGATTTTAATTCCGCGAATTTCTAGAAAAGCGAAAATTAATCCCACTATGGCTGAAGCAATTCCAAATCCTATCAAAAGGTATGCAACTATTGGCTCATAAAAGCCCAGCAGGCTTACGGATCTTATCAATGCGAAGACAACAGCTTGAACTAAAATACCGGAGAGGGTAACGCTTATAGGAGCTGGAGCTTCAGAATGAGCTTGAGGAAGCCAAGCTAAACCAAAGGGAACTAAGCCTGATTTTATTCCAAAGCCTAAAAGAAGGAGGGCACATAAATTCACTTTTGTTGCTGAGCTTAAACTAGCAAGCTTAGGATTCAAAAGGTTTACAGTGCCAGCGATAGATTGCAATTCAAATATGGCTATTAAAATCAAAAGTGCTCCGACTACGCTTAATGCGATATAAATGCATGCAGCTTTAAGCGCTGCTTTAGTTCTGCTGAAAAGGATTAATAAAGCGCTAGAAGCTGTAGATGCTTCTAAAAAGGCAAACAATATAACTAAGTTAAAGCTCATTGTTAATCCAACCATAGTTCCAAGGAAAAGCATTAATAAAGCGAAGTAAAGATTTTCAAAGGGCTCCTCCTTTATATAGCTTATAGAATATATTGCTACTAAAATGCCTAGAAATAAAATCATTTCAGAGATTAAGAAGCTTACAGAATCTACCATTATTAAACCAACTTCAATATGAGCGCTAGTATTAAAAGAAGAAGCTAGTAAGTAAGAGTTTAAGGCAAGAGATAGCGATAGAATAGCGGTAAGCACAATATTACGTAGTTTCCTTGAAAAAAGGCCGATAGGGGTTAATATAGTTCCAAAAAGAGGTAATGCTAATGGCATTAAAGCTATTTGATTCAAAGAGCCTCTTCCTCTTTCACTTTTCCTTCAAGCAATGCAAAAGGAGGCGAGTAAACTTCTTTAGGATAAATATAAGGTGGCTTTGCAGTTCCTCCAAAGAAAATAGCTTCAGGACGTATTTTCTTTGGATATAAAGTTGGAATTATCGCGGAAATCAGTATATATATGGTAGCGATAGAAATTAGTTCTGCATAAAAGAAAAGCTCAGTAAGCTCTTTTGCCATTGTAGCAATAAGTACCATAGAAGCAACTAAAATTGAGGTAACGAAAAACAAAGGCAACCTTTCCTTTTTGAAGGACATTAAACGCCACCAAGCTTAACGCTGTTTAATACAATTAAGGATTAATAATTTTAAAATAATCATCTATTTAAAGTTAAGGGAAAACAGAAGATAAGTTCAATATTTATGATAAATATATTGCATAAATAATTTAATTCTTATAAAGCTTTAAAAATTAAATTGTTTAAGTTGTTTTATATTACATATTATTTGGATGCTTTGCATACTATTAATTTTTAAGCTCTAAAATTAAGGTTTATTTCAAGATTTTTATGGTTTAAGCTTGATAAGTCATAAAAGACTTGCATCAATTATATGTAAAGGGACTTCTATGAAAGGGGGAGTAGTTAGGGTTCTAAGCTACATAATCTTTTATAGACATATGTAGCTCTAAGAATTCATTAGACTTGGGCTCCTCATGAGTTTATTGAAGCCTTCATCAGCCTTTTCCCTGTTCAGGTGAACCCACTCTATCCCTTCATAAGCTTTTGAAAAAGCTTCAAAAATGGAGAAAAACTCTCCATCTAAAAAGTATCTGCATCATCTTCAAGTCTGCGCTTTCATCAAAGATAACTCACGTTTATTTAAACCTATCTATCTTGAAACTGCTGATTACAGCGTTAAAGGAAGAGCAAATTTAAACTACTTTTGATTTGCTTAGTATGGCTAGAAGAGGATCGATAGGAAACTTCTAAAACTAATAAAAACTTAAAGCATTTTTTTAGCTTTAAACTGGATGTTCCAAGCCTTGAGGAGAATTGACATAGCATAAGCCAAAATGCTAGTCCTAAAGTTAAATAGATCATAGGATGAAGGAACCAAGATACTCCCATAATCAGCAAATGAGGCTAAAGACATTAAAGTTGTAATGCTTCAAGAAATCTAAACCTTCGTGGCAAATCATTAAACTAGCTCAAAAATTAGTCTTTTATGTTCGAAAGCTTTTAAGCATAAATGCAGTTTAATATAATGGAGTTTCAATTGGAAAGGCTTGCGGAAGCGAAACGTTGGCTTTTTCAAGCTTTAAGAGATCTTAAAGCTGCAAAGGATAGTACTAATGCTGGAAATTATGAATGGGCATCATTTCAAGCGCAACAGTCAGCGGAGAAAGCTGTGAAGGCTTTGCTTCACGGGTTAGGAGTGGGAGCTTGGGGGCATTCACTAGTGGAGTTATTAGAGACATTGAAAAATCAAGGTAGCGAAGAAATAATTGTTTACGCTAGGG
>Ga0272445_1001073_pt1 | contig 22646 bp, 23 predicted proteins | sample YNPCB0031_FD_194404 | JGI IMG/M metagenome (GOLD analysis project Ga0272445, IMG submission 194404) | Hot spring sediment microbial communities from Yellowstone National Park, WY, United States - YNP-CB-003-1 | ecosystem: Environmental > Aquatic > Thermal springs > Hot (42-90C) > Sediment... | reverse complement strand
GGCCCAGGCCCACGAGTTCTACCTGCCCCTCTCCAGCCTGGAGGCCACCCGGGAGGTGGCCCGGGACCTGAGGCGGGCCTGGCAGCGGTTTGAGGAGCGGTACTACTGGCGGGTCATCACCGAGCTAAACAACCCTGCCTTCTGGTTCGCCTATTGTCTTGCCGGGGTGAAAGGCGCGGAGCTTTCTCCGCCCCTTCCCGACTTTCAGCTGCAAGTTCCCTCGGAAGGGGTGGACACCGCCTTCTTGGACGCGGCTACCCGGAGTGGGGCTCTAGACTTGGGCAAGTGGGCTTCTACCGGACTCCATAAGCTTGACCGCTACCTCCCCGTGCCCCAGGTAGACCCACAGGAGTTTTGCGACGACCTGGGGATGCAGATCCTCCCCCTCATGTACATCCCGGGCTTCAAGATAGTCATCCAGGGTTCCGAGGTTTTCCGCACCCCGGGGTACCCCTCGCGGCCCCTTTGGTTTAACGATAGCGAGGCCAACGCCCGGGTGGAGCGGGCCATGCAGAAGGCCCTCACGGAGTACTACCCGGACTACCAGAAGGAGGTGGCCCAAATCCTCCTCACCCCTAGGCCCAGCACCCCCCAGGACCTTCTCTCCCTCCTTCCCAAGGACTTCAAGAGCCTGGGAGCGCCCAAGGCCTACCTCCCCGTCCCCTGGCAGGGGCACCTCCTGGGCGGGGGAAGCGTGGTGGCCCCGGTCTACACCGAGCTCTTTCCCGCCGATCCCACGGCCCTTTGGGACCAAATCCAGCAACTGTGGAACACCTACAAGGGTCTTATTGACCGAGCCGGGAGCGACCTGGAGAAGGTGTACCTTTACGTCTACTTTTACCGGGCGGCCAGGGCCCTCTTTGACTCCAAGGCCTTCTTCGGGCTTCCGGGGATGGACGTGGTCAAGGAAAACCTGGTGAAGCTGGTGGAAGCTCCTTTACGCACTTTGACCCAAGGCATTCCCGTCCTTTCCCGGTGTGGTGGGAGTTTAGACGCTTTGGTGGACTGTTCGGTGAGCGCTTTGATGCGCGTAGACGAGCTTTGGAAGCTGAAGAAGAGTCTTGAAGACGCTTTGGCGCAGAATCCGCAGGACAAGGAGGCTCAAGCCAAGCTCGCTGAGACGAATCAGCAGTTGCAGAACGATTTGGGGTCCAAGGCGCAGGAGCTTCCCATTAAGGCGGATCGGGAATCCCCGGGCCTTTGGAAGTTTGAGGAGGCCAAGCGGTGGCTTTCTCCCTCTTCGCTTCCCGTCTACGAGAGCTTCGGTTACGCCACCTTCTTCCAGGCGGCGAACTTTCTGGAGGTTACCACGGTGCCCGACATCCGCAACATAGACCTCTCTTCGGTGAACCTGAGCAACTGGATGGGGTGGGCTTGGAGCCAGTTATCCCGCCTGGTGGTGTACTGGCACGTGCCCATCACCATTGATGTGCGGGTGGAGTACTGTCCTCCGTGCGCCATCGCCTACCCCTCTCTTCCTCTGGAAGGTCCCGTCCAGCCCCTGGGGGTGCCTCCTTACGTCCTTCCTTTCGCCCTGGAGCGGACCCATTGGCGGTGGGTTTCCGTGCCTGAGGGGTACGAGGTGCCCGGGGTGCGGGGAGCGCCCTACACTTTCCTCTCCGACCTTTCGGCTTACGCCCTGGACCTCAGGGCTCTGTACAGACCGCTCATTGGGAGGTGAAGCGTGAAGCGGTGGATTCTTCCCTTTTTGGTGGCCCTGGTACCCGCTTTCGCTCAGTTTGACTGGTTGGCGGGGTTGGACTGGGGCGGAATCAGCAACAACCTTCAGCAGGTGGGCCAGGTGATGGCGTGCGACCCCTCCGGGCTCAGCCGGCTGGACTTCAGCCAACCCTCTTTGGTCCTCCGGGGGGTCTACAAGGTAACGAAGTGTGTCCTCTGCACCACCTTGAAGATGTGCGGGCTCCCGGACGACATGCTCTATCCCGCCGCCTGGGGGGAGATACAGCAGGCTTTGGCGAGCGGCCAGGAGGTGATGGTGGTGGGTTCGGGGACCGGGGTGAAAGCTCTAGCTCAGTACTTGGCCCTGATACTTTCCGGCGGAGGGTGCCAGGACATTTCCTACGGAGGGGTACCTATTTACACCTGTCCTCCTGGGGGGATACGTATTCCCAAGGCTTACGTGGTAACGGATGGAAAGACGGCGAAGGAGCTTACCCAGGTGGTGAAGAGGCTTCCCGACCCGAACGCGTTGAAGGTGGTGGCCGTGGGCGGGGAACGGGACGCTCCGGAGCTTTCTAGGGTCATCCTCGGTCTGCCCATGGTGTGGGCGGGCGGAAGGCCCTACTTGTTCTCGCCGGGATACGCCACTCCCGACCGCTGGCTTTGGCTGACCTTCGCCGGTCCGGTGAGCGACAAGGTAGCCCTGGTGTACCGTCTCGCCACCGGGTATGTCGTGAGCGCTTCCAGAAGGGAGGAGGAGATCCGGTGAGGCGGACTTTCGGGATTCTGCTTCTGTTTTGGGCGATGGCGCTGGCCCAGGGTGGGCTTCCGGGATACCGGGAGGTAGACCGGGAGACGGCCTATTGGTTTTTGGTCAATCGGGTCAGCGAAGCCTTGGTGATCGGGGTACCGCCCGTGGAAATCGGGCGGGCCTTGGAGAACAAACGGGTAACCCTGGTAGTGGGCAGTGAGTCCCCACCCTCCTGGGCTTCCCGGTGGAAGGTGGTGCGTTTAGGGGGAGGGAAGATGGGCGGGGTGCTCATCCTGGGAGACGGGAGGTTCTTCGTGGCGCGTAAGGAAGTCAAGGGGAAGGAGTCTTGGGTGATTCTGGAGAATCCGCAGGTGGTTCAGATTCTTCAGGGGTACTTTCAGGTTGCCTTGGTGGGGTTGAGGTGAGTCTTTCTCGCGCGGTGCCCGCTGTGTCCCTTGAGGTCTTGAAGTGGGGGGCGGTGGGGTTCATGGTCTTTGACCACGTGGTGGCGGTCTTTATGCCGGGAGACATGCTTCTTCGGCTTCCCGGAAGGGTGGTTTTCCCGGTTTTCGCCGCGCTCATGGCCCTACACCTTTCGCGGGGTTATCCGCCCGAGCGTTATGTTGCCCGGCTTTTTCCTTACGCGCTTTTAGCCCAAGGGGGTTACTCTTTGGCCTTCGGGGTGCCCTTGGTTTGGCCTCTGAACGTCCTCTTTACCCTTCTCGCGGCGGCCCTGATGGCCCGGGGGAGTTTGTGGGCGGGAGGTTTTCTCTCTCTCTTCACGGAGTTTCCCCTGGGAGGGTTCACGGTTTACTGGCTTTCCCGGGGACGGCGGTGGGAAGCGGCGCTGGCCCACATGGGGTCCATGTTCTTCATGGGGTGGGGGCCTTTGGTGATTCTGGCCAGCGGTGGGCTTCTCCTTCTGGCCTGGGAGTCAGCGAATCGGGGTCTTCCCGGGCGAAGGGTTCCCTGGTGGGTGGCCTACGCCTTTTATCCGGCTCACCTTTGGCTTTTGTGGGGGTTGAAATGGCTAGGCTCTTTCTCTCGTTAGATTACCGGGAGTACCGGGACAGCCCTTTAGGCCGGGCGAGGTTTTTCGGAGTCTTGCCCCTTGAGGTTGGGGAAGCGGAGGGTTTGAGGCGGGAGCGTTACCTTTGGGGCGAGGTCTTGGTTTTGGACCGCAGGGGGCGAAAGAGGTTTTTCAGCTTTTCCCACTACACGCCTTCTTCTCAGGCGGCGCGTAGCGCCCTCTTGCGCTACGCTTTTTACCGGGTGATGGAGGAGAGAGGGTTTGAGTTGCGGGGCCGCATCGGTGAAGTGTTGGTCTTTAGGAAAGGCGAAGAGACGGTGTTTTTGGCGGTGAAGTGGGGCGGGTACACGCCGCAGGGAGCGCGGCGCGTGTTGGAGAGCGTGTCTTCTTACGTGTACCAGGTGGGAGGCAAGTTTTGGTTTCTCCCGGCACCTGAGCGGCGTTTTGGCCGGTTTCTGAAGGCGCACCCGGTGGCGGCGGTCATACCAGAGGAGGTAGCAAGAGAGGCGTTATCTCTTTACGAAGCTTACGTGCGAGGGACTGTACCCACGAGAGCCGTTCAGGTGAGGGAGTAGCCCAATAGAGGGGCGGGGGAAAGGCGAGGAGCTTGGCCTTGACCGCCTCGGGGCTGTAGTGGCCGGTATCCACCTCTAAGACCGCTTCTCCCCAAGGAAAGGCGAGGTAAGCGTCAGGGGTGGTGGCGCTTCCGTGGCCTGGGATTTCCCAAGCGAGGGGGGATAGCAGCCGCACGGCCTCCACCGAAAGCACGAGGTGGTAGAGGAGAGGGTCCGCCAGCGAAGCCAGGTGAGGTTCGGGATACACGGTGAGGATCACCCGGTCCCTCAGGCGGTAGGGAGCGACCTCGATGAGGCGTTCCGGTCTACCGTCCAGGCTCTTCTTTAGGAGCTTGGCTTGCCGTTTGGTCAGCGCCGGGAAGGAACAGGACAAAGAGGGGCGTATCACGGTCTACCTTCACGGTTCGGAGAATGGCGCTTTGGTCCTTGGGGATGGCCACCAGGTCGGCCGCTCGGGCCAGGAGGAACATTTCCAAGCCGGGCACGCTTTTCTGGACGGCCTGTCCCCCACCGGGTAGGGGGACGACGGTGGTGGCCTCGAGGGTGGCCTTTACGAAGTCCGAGATGCCGCCCAAAGAGCCCCGAACGAGGTCCGCGAGGAGGGTGGGAGCCTCATCGCCCACCTTGGCCGGAAGACCCTGGGTGAGTTCGGCGGCTTCCAGGGCTACGGCGTAGACGGGGTAAACCTTATCCCCCACCACCGCCGTAGTCAGTTCCACCCACACCCTCCCCGTGGGGTCAAAACGAGCGTTTCCCACGAGGACGGCCTTGGGATCGTCCTGGACCTCCACGGCCACGGGCACCTGCTTACCGGGAACGAGGTAGGCCCCCGTGAGCATACGCCCCTTAAGGATTTGCCCCGGCCTAAAGGGAGACTCCTCCCTAACTGGGGTAGAAGGCGCGGGAAGAGGAGTGGATGGGAAAGAAGGTAACGGCGTGGAAGACGGAGGGTTCACCGGAGAAGGAGCAGATGTCGGAGGCGCGGGCTGAACGGGCCTTTGGTAGAGAATCCAGGGGTCGTTTTGTGGGCTTTGCGCCAGGGTGAAGGTTAGGAGCAGGGGTAAGGCGAGGAGACCCTTCACGGCTGACCACCTCCGGGAGCGTTGGGGTAAGGCATAGGAGTCCCAGGCGGGTAGGGAGACTGCGGTGTAGACGGAGAAGGATTAGCTTGGGCAGAACCGGGTTCGGAGACCGCCATTCCGGCTTGCGCCTGCCCCGAAACGATCATCATTGAGGAGGGCTGATTGGTGATAAAGAGCATGCCGCTTCCAGCTTCCGAGGTGTTGGTAGGTTCAGACGGCGGCGGTGCGGAAGGTGCCGCGTTGGCCGTAGAAGCCGTGGAAGGGGAGTTCGGGGTTGGACCAACAGGCATGCCGGGGTCAGCGTAGAGGACCATAGGCGGCGGGTAGACTACCCCTCCTTGCCCCGATTGGTTTCCGGCGCTGTAGGAAGTGTCCGGCGGAGGAGGCACAGAGCTTCCGGTGCCGTACACCGGAGGCGGTGGCGGCGGAACGTTTTGAGCGGGAGCGGGAGGTGTGGGCGATGAAGACGCGCCTCCGGCAGAAGAGGAAGAAGCCGCGTTCTCTGTGGGCGAGGAAGAAGTAGAAGAGCCGGCAGAGGCAGAGGACCCGGTGGGAGAAGAAGCGGAAGACAATATTGAAGCGAGGGAGGTCGTATCGGAAGAACCCGCGGATGAACCCGTTCCCGCTTTGCTTCCCGAAGCTTTACTTCCCGAAGAGGGGGAAGCGGAAACAGTAGGCGGCTCACCAGTCTCCCCCACTTTCCGCTGCGCGGTGGGAACTCCCTTGACCAACCCTCCCCCTTCGGCCTTCTTCTTGGGACTGGTACCCGTAAAGAAGGCGAACATAAAGAGTCCCCCTACCAAGGCGAGGATAAGGAGACCGATTTTCCGCTTGTCGGGTACATTTTTGCCCTGATGTTTCCTGAAGAGCAATCGGTTAAAGAAACCCTGTACAGCGTCTCTCCGCTTAGAGCGTTGGATTTCTTTCTGCAAGGCGGCGGTAACACCTCCGCCAAGGAGAAGGGCCTTGCGGTAGTCGTCGGGGGACTCCTCTTTCAACCTTGTCAGAAAGCCCAGCCACTCCTGGGTCCCCGGTTCCGGCATGTCCTCGTGCTTTTCCCTGAGTTCCGCCAAAAGCTTGTTCCGGTCTACGCCCCTGTACTTGTCCTTATCCACAGTATAAAGTGTATCAGATAGGAAGGTACTTGACAACAGGGGGAAGGTTGTGTAGAAAGAGTAGTAGGAGGTAAGCCGTGAAGGAGAAAGCGAGGCAGTGGCTAGCGGTCTTTAAGGCGAACCCCGGTGTGGCGTTGGCGGTTTTGGCCACGGGGAGTGTGGCGTTGGCGAACCCCCTTGCGGGGCCGATGGGCAAGATTCAGACCATCCTTTGTGGAATTGTGGATGCCCTGACCGGTCCTTTTGGGGCGGCTTTGGCGATCTTCATGATCGGGCTGGGTTTCGCCGGTCTTATCATTGGCAACCGGAATTCCATGGGGCTTATCCTCACTTCCATTGCGGGCGGCGCGTTGCTTTTGGCCGCGAAGGCTTTGGGCAACACCATTCTTGGGGCCACGGGGTGTCAGTGAGGGCTTGAGGGAGAGCGTGTAGGCGGATGGGGGGGCGGGAGCCCCCCCAAGGTTCACCTGGGGAGTGAGATGCGCAGGGTACCTCGTTTGGACACAGCCTTGACCATCTTTGGGATGCCCTTTGGGGCGGTCATCAGTTCCGTGTTCGGGGGGTTGATGGCGCTGAACCTCCTGCAGATGGTGGTGAGCAACATTTGGTTGCGGGGGCTTTTGTCCCTGGTCACGGTGGTTTTGGTGTACCGGGTGAGCCTTTTGATTTCCGACCGCTACGGGAACGGGGCGGGTATGAGGTTTATCCGATTCCTTACCCGGGCGGACTTGTACGAGGCTTCCAGGCCGCAGAAAGAAGTTCCCCTGACGCTTTCTCGGGCGGGTCTTCCCGAGTCCGATTTGACAGAAGAGGGGGTGGAGGATGAGCGGGCTTGGCGTGAAGGTCTATCCCTTAGCCGATGAGCTTTTCCAATGGGAGCTCGAAGAGGGCGTGGTCTTTACCCGGGACGGGAAGATGGAGGTGGGGTTTGAGCTTACCCTCCCCCAGATGCTTCTCTTTTCCGACGAGGACCTGGAGGACTTTCACCGAAAGTTCTCCTACTTCCTCCGTCTAGGGGTACCGGAGGGAGAGAGGTTTCGTTTGCTGATCGAGGTGCGGCAGGAAGCCGAGGGGTATCTGGAGAGCATCCGCGAGGAGCGGGGTAGTTATGTTCACCCCTTAGGTGAGCTTTTCTTTGAGGAGCGGATGCGGCTTTTCGAGAGTCTGGCAGCCCGGGGGGTCCTGAGGACCTGGCGGTACTACGGGTTTTTGACCCTAACGCCTCCTCGGGGCAAGGTGAAGGGCATGTTTTCCGAGCGGGAGTACGAGGAAGCCCTGGCCTCAGCCCAAGCCGTGCGGGATGATTTCATGGTGCGCCTGGCCTCTATGGGCATCAAGGCGCAGGCGGCGGACGACCAACGGCTTTTTGAGACCATGTGGCGCTGGTTTAACCCGGACCGCCCAGCGCCTCGATATGTGCCTCCCAGGGAACGGGTTCCTTACGGGACTCCCGACTATGAGGGTTTGACGGCCCAGTTGGCGAAGACCGCGGTGGACAACGCCTATTCCACCCGGATTTTGGTGGGCGAAACGTGGATTTCCGGGCGGGCCATGGGGATAAGCCCGGACATAACGTGGACGGGGTTCGTGGATGCCCTTTTGAAGATGGAGGGGGAGTTTTACCTGGTTTTGGACTGGTACCACCGGGACACCGCGAGTGAGATGAGGAAGCTTTCGGCTACGCTTCGCACGGCGACGGCCATGACCAAGGCGGACACGGTGGTAGACCCCGGGGTTTTCGTGAAGGCGGAAAACTACTCGGAAGCTCTTAAGCGGGTTCAGGGGGAAGGGAGGCAACTCTTTGATGTTTCCGCCTACCTGATTTTCCTCAGCAAGGACGAGAAGGAGCTAGTACGGCGGATGCAGGAGTCCAGGGGAAGGTTCGCCGAGCTAGGTGGCGTGCGGGGGTTAGAGATTCACGATTTCTTCGAGGCCTGGGTTTCGGTCTCTCCGGGAAGCGGGAGGACACCGTATTACAAGGCCAAGCTTTTGGAGGACAACGCCGCGGACTTCATGCCCACCTGGTCTCCCTGGAAGGGGATGAGCTTCCCGATAGCCGTTTACGAAGGGCAGGGAGGGGTTACGGTGCAGATTGATCCCTTCTCCTCGGAGTTCCCGGCGAAACATGGCATCGTGGTGGGCGGTAGCGGAAGGGGTAAGAGCTTTTTCGTGCAGTCCTTCCTAAACCAGCTGGCCCTTCGTGGGGTGGAAGTCATCATCGTAGACCGAGGGTTTAACTATGTAACCCTGGTGGAGCTTTTGGGGGGGAGCGTGGTGGTCATGGACCCCGTCGAGGGAACCAGCGTGAACCCCTTTGAGCTACGAGAGGGCGAGCTTTTCCCCTCGGAAGAGAAGAAGGACCTCATTCGGGCGGTCTTCCGGGCCATGGTGCCCCCTCCTTCGGACGAGCAGGAGTCTTCCATCGAAGAGGCGATCTTCATGGCGGCGGTGTAGCAAACTTACCTTATGCAGCAGCAGGAAGACCGGCACGGGAACCGCTACCTGGAGCCCTTCACCCTCTCCACGGTGGTCTCCAAGCTTAGGAACATGGAGCAGGTGGGGGGAAAGCCCATGGGGCCTAAGGAGAAGGAGATCGCCACCAGGTTGGCCTACGCCCTGGACGCTTGGACCGGAGATTCGGTTTACGGGAGGCTCATCGACCGCCCCTCCAACGTGAACCTGGACAACCAGGTGGTCTACTTCGAAACCGGGAAGCTCGGAAAGGACGGTCCCTTGACTCAAGTGGGGCTCCTCCTCATCTCCGACCTCATCTGGAAGAAGATCACCAAGAAGCCCGGGCCTAAGCTCATCGTTCTGGACGAGGCTTGGGCGCTGTTGAAGACACAATACGGGGCGGCGGTGGTGGAAAACCTGTACCGCCGGAGCCGGACTTTTGGGGCGGCGGTGTACGCGGTTACCCAGTCCCTCCAGGACTTCACCGGCGGGTACGCTCAGGGCATTTTGGAAAACACCTACTTCCACTACATCTTTCCGGCTCCCAACCAAGAGGAAAACATCGTGAGGCTTTTCGGTATTCCCCAGCGGGTCATGGAGAAGGTTTACAAAAAGCTGGAGTTTAGAAAGGGGGAATACTCTGAGGTCCTGGTGGTGTTGCGGGGCGGGACCGGGCTCGTGGGTGGCGTTTTGCGGAACCGGGTTACTCCCCTGGAATACTGGACGTACACCACCGACCAAAACGACAAGGCGAAGCGAGCCCGGGCGGTGGAGAAGTACGGGAACCTGAGAGATGCGGTTATAGCTTTGGCGAGAGGGGAGGTGGTCTAGGTGCGCCGTTTTCTACCTTTGTTTTTGCTGACGGTGAGCTTCTTTCCTCAAGCGAAGGCTTCCTCGTTTTTGGACACCCTAGGGAACCTGCTCAACACGGGCTGTAACTACACCTACACCTTCAACTGGGGAGGCAACTGGGACTGGATATGCTCCTTGAAGAACATCTACAAGAACATCACGTGGATAATGGACAACATCGGTGATTACGCGAAAAGCCTCACCTTTGAGATGTTTACGGGGGTTTTGGAGGGGACGATGCAGTCCCTGGGAATCGCGATGGGACCTGGGGTGAACCAGTTTGTGGATGACATTGACCAGGCTGTGAAGAACATACGTTCGGCCCCCACGAAGCTCAGGGCGGCCATCGCGAAGGCCATGGTGGAGGACGCGAAGCAGAAGTATCTTGTGGGCAACGGCGCTTTTCCGCTCGGATCAGGACAGAAGAGCCTGGACGAAAAGAAAGACGCTTCTCCCACCGTGAGCCTTGGATTTGTCAACGAGTACCTGAGGAAGATAAAGAACGCGCTCGCCGTTGGCGGTTTCACCGCCAGTTTAGCGGAGGGGAACGAAAAGTTTAAGGACCTTCAGCAATCTGTGGGGGATGCCACTCAACTGGCGACCAAGATGCTGACACCCAAGGAGGCGGAGCAGGCGACCGGAGGGACCGTGCAGCCGGGGGTGGCGGACCAGCTTATTGACAAGGCCAAAACCGCGGCCTCCACGCGAGAAGTGATGGAAGTTACGGTGGAAGCTATCGCTAACCTTCTTAAGCTCCAGGCGGCGATGGACACCGCCCTCACCCAACAGATGAACCAGCAGATTCAGAGTCAGCTTCTCTCCAACTCTGGGTTGACGGCGCTTTACGATACGCTCTCCGAGCAGGCGGAACGGGAAGCGGGGGACGCTGAAGCGGCCCTGCAAGTGGCGGCCTTGGCCGTGGACGACGTTATCCGGGATACCGACCAAGAGTTACAAGGCGTGGCTTCGGTCTTCCAACAAGTGGCGGACTATGAGGACAACCTGCCCGACTTGGCGGATTACGTACAATAAGTGAAAGGAGGGGAAGATGAACATTCCCGGCGTTCCAGACTACACCTACTTTCTGAGGCAAGTCCTGGATGTCGCCAAGTCCATAGGCATTTCCGGGTGGTTTACCGGGTTGGCGTGGGCGACGGTGTCGTTTTCCTTCACGCTCGCCCTAGCGCAGTTTCTCATGGGGAACCGTCTAGGCTTTCAGAGCGGGCTGATACGGACCCTTCTCGCCTTTACTCTTCTCGCGGTTTTGACTCGTCCCGAGGGTACCCAACTGAGGGGAGACCTCTTGAACGCTTGGGGGAACGCCCATCGCTTCGTGGCCGCGCGGACGGTAACCCCTTTCGCCAACGACTTCGCGAACGGCATGCTTCAGATACGGGACGCTACTAGGGACCTCCTTGGGAGTTTGGGATTGATGGCGATCGGTGGCGTGGCCGTGGGCACGGCGGCCAAGATGGGCTTGTCGGGGGCGCAGAAGGTCATGGAGTTGGGTTCGGAGTTGCGAGGGAAGCTCGGCGGTGCCACCAAGGGGGTGGGACCCACGGGCGCTTTCCAGCGTGCGGCCACGGTAGGTCGGCATATAAGCTGGGGAGCCACGGTCCTCATCATCCCCTACACCGCTGCCATGATGCTTTCCGGGGTGATGGCGTACTTCGGCATCGCCCTGATGCCCCTGGGAGTAGGACTTCTGGCCCTGGGAAACAACCGCCTTCTGGCCGCCACCTTTTCCCTCTACCTGAGCGGGGTCATACTGGGGGTTGTGGCCCCCATGGTGTTCGCGGCCACGGTGAGGACCGCGAGCCACACGACCCTACCCAACATCTACAACCAGTTGATCCAGGCTCAAAATCAAGCCCAGCAGGCGGCGCAGCAACTTCAAGCGTCTACACAGCAAATGCAAAGCGCGGCGGAACAGTACGGAGACGCGGTGCAGCAAGAGCCCAACAAGTCCCTGTGGCAAAAGTTCACAGAGGCGGTGGGATCGGGGTGGGCGGCGGCGCAACAAGCTTTTGGCGACGCTTGGAGAGCGGTTACGGCTCCAATCAACAATATCCTGAATAGTCTGGCGACCTTCATCGTCACGGGGCTTGTTTCCATTTTCGTCTGGTTGATTTCCATCGGTGCGCTCTTGTACGGGGGCAAGAAGGTCATGGACACCTTCGCGGGGTTCAGGTTATGACTGGGAACTCTGGGCGTGGAAAGTGGGTAGCCCTCTTCGCGATAAGCGTTCTCCTTCTGCTGGCGGGTCTCGGGTACGGGATGTACGGTCTTATCCGGGCTTTTGGGACGGTTTTCACCGCGCTTTCCCACCAGGGGGTTTCTTTAACCCGATGCCTTGGAGATCGAGCGTGTACCGCGTGGATGAACGCCATGTTTGCCCGGGAGGTTCGCACCGACTTCCTCTACTGGCTTCTTCCCATCGTTCCCTTGGCGGCTTTGGCCCGGATGAAGATGAACGAGAAACCGCGCAAGGCCCCGGGGATGTCCCGGTACGCCACCTTAGCCGACCTTCCGGCGTTCACCTCCGGGGAGCGGAGCGGTTGGCTCGGGATATACCAGGGGAAGCCTCTCCGGTATCCCAAGGAGCTTCGCTTTGGGCACACCCTGGTCCTTGGCCAGCCGGGAGCGGGGAAGACGAGCCGGTTCTACGAGCCCAACCTGCTCATGGATGCCCTGGACGGCAACAGCGTGGTGGTGGTGGACCTGAAGTGGCCCAATGTGCGTGGGTTCCCCCGGTATATTCCCTTTTTGGAGTCTACAGGGCACGCCATTGAGCTTTTCCTACCCTACGAGCCCGGCACGAAAAAGCTTCCCCTGCTTCGGGACGCTTCCGATCCCTTGGTGGCCATGGAAATCGCCGAGGGGATCATCCCCGTAGATCAGCGCACCACGGCGATGACCTACTACAAGGACCAGGAGCGGGCCATTTTGGCCACCCTGATCCGCCTGGAGGCCACGATCGGTTCGGGGTCCATGGGGCGGTTGGTGCGGCTTTTGAAGCAGGGGCCTGACGCGGTAGAGAACTTCGTGAACGAGTTGGGCGACGAGCGGGCCAGGGAAGAGATGGGCTTCTTTTTCGCCCTCACCAACAACCAGAAGACCGGGCTTATCACGGGGCTTATCGGGAAGCTCCAGCCCTTTGACGACCCTCGGTTGGAGCGGGCCACGAGCCGGGGCACCCCCGAAGAGGAGATCGACGTGGCCGACGTGGCGCGAAAGCCCACCTTCTTGTACCTCGGGATTCCGCAAGACCAGTTGATGGAGGGCGTGGGCCAGGTCTTCCTCCAGATGGTGGTGCGGTACATCAACCGGACGCTCTTGCGGGAGGCGAGGCATCACGGGGGAAGATGTCCGGTCCCGGTGATCATCTATTTGGACGAGTGGGCCAACCTGGGCTATCTACCCGGCATGGATGTCATGCTGGCCACGGTGCGGGAACGGCGCATCGCGTACATCCTGACCCTGCAGAACCTCAACCAGGGGGTGAAGGATTACGGTGAAGCCGAGTTTAAAGCCATCGTGAACAACCTCAACTTCTGGGTCCTCTTCCCTCAGGCGATCTCCTTGGAGGACCGGAAGTTCATCGCCGAGTTTTTGGGCGAGACCACGGTGTACGAAAAGACGGTGGCCCAAGGGTGGCGGGGCACGATTCCCATCTTTGACCCCAAGCTCCAGGTAGCGGAGAAGGAGGTGGCGCGGCTTCTCCTCTCCCCGGTGGAGATGAACTCCTTCGGTGAAGGGGAGGCCCTAGTCCTTGGACCCCGGCTTTATCCCTTGCGCACCTGGCTTCCCCGGGTAGACGAGCCCTCCATCGGGGGGTACAAGAACCCACTCTACGCCTACGGCAAACACCTTCAAAGGCTTCGGGAAGAACCGGACGAGGTGGTGGCGGCGGTGGAGCGGCACCTCTTTTACCGCACCGAAGAGGAAATACCCCGGCTTCCCGAGACGCGCTTCCTCGATTGGGTGCGGGCCGTAATAGACGGGGAATACCCGGTGCGGCTTTTCCGGGACCCGAAAACGCTGGCCCTCACCAAAGTGCACGTGGATAGGGGCGCACTACCCGAACCCCTTTCCACGCCCGCCTTCTTACAGGAGTGGAAGCGAAACGGGTGGGCTCGGTTTGAGAAGAACGATAAGGCCATCGCCATCACCCTCAAGGGCCTGGAAGTCCTGCCCGTCGAAGAGAAGGTGCGCTTGGAAAAGCTGGGGTTGGCCTGGCGGCTCGCCGAGTGGGCCAGGGAAAACCGCCCGTCCATCAAAGGACTGGGAGGAGAAACCGAGCACCCCATGGCCTACTTTGAAGAGGCCGCCCTGGTGGTGCCCGAAGCCGTCCTCAAAGACATCTTCGGCGAAGAGCTTCCCCGAGTGCGGGAACTCTTGAACCCGCAAAAGACGACCCGCAAAGGGGTTCACTCCGTGAAGCTCCCCGCTGTGGTAGAATACCTATGGGATAACGTAGAAGGTAAACCACAAGACGGTAGTGAGGTTCAAGGGGAATCCGGGAATGACGGGAGGGAGAAGAAGAAAGGGGGTGGTAGACCTAAGGGCGGTAAGCCTGGCGGTAGCCCTGTGGACTGGCTTTTTGACTGAAGCCCAGGGGTTGACCTGGGAGACCTTTCCCCCCTTGGTAGAGCGGGGGGGAACGGTTTTTGTGGTAGCCCCGGTGTACCGGGAAAGGGGGTTGATGGAGGCGGTGTGGAAAAATCTTGTGGCGAAGCGGGGGCAGGTGTACTTGTTGACGAGTCCCCGGGCGGTAACGGACCCGGCTTCTTACTTTCTTTCCCTGGTAGCCCTAGGGGCGGGGGCCTACCTGGTTGACCCGTGGCCCCTGAAGGTGGAGGGAAGCTTCGTGGTGGTAGACGGCAAGTGGGGGTTTATCGGCCCCTTGGTGGCGGGTTACCCGGACCCTGAGGGCAAGACGCGTCCTTTGTCCCCGGAAGAGGTGGGGAAGTGGTACGCCTACGCGGTGAACCTTACCCGCGTGGGGGTCCCCTTCCGGTACAGCGCCGAAGACCAGTTGAGGCTCCGGATACTGGAGCGCCTGGGTTTGTTGCGGAGGTGAAGATGCGGTTTCCAAGGTGGGCGAAAGCGTTGCTTTGGTTGGGAGTGGTGTTCGTGTTTTTCCTGAACCTTTGGCTAACCCCCTACGCCGTTCTCCTCGCCTGGGGTGTGCCGATACTGTGGGAGCGCTGGATGCGGCACGTGGAGGTCATGGAGGAAATGGTCTACCTCCTCGGGGAAAAGAAGGCGGTAGAAGGGGATAAGGAGACAGCGGAAGAAGCGATGGAAGAGACTTTGGCCGATGGTTCGTGAGGCGATCCTTGGTCTAATATTTGCGGGAGCTTCCTTGGCTTTTGGGTGCGGATACGTTCCCCAGGACCTCTGGGAAAAGACGTGGCGCTACGCCCGGGCCTGGGGGATAGACCCCTACTTGGTAGCCGCCGTGGTGTGGGTGGAATCGGGGTACTGCCCCCACGCCGTGGGCCGGGCCGGGGAGGTGGGGTTGGGCCAGTTTATGCCCGGCACTTGGCGGCGGGTCGCCGGGGCTCCTCCCGAGTGGCGGGCGCATTCCGACTGGGCGCTCTGGGCCACGGCCAAGCACCTGAGGGAGCTTTACTTCGCCACGGGAGATTGGCGGAAAGCCCTTTGGGCCTATAACGCCGGGCTCGGAGCGGTCCGGAAGGGAAGGGTTCCCCGGAGCACCCTCCTTTACGCGGAGAAGGTCCTCTACGTTTACCGGAGGTGGAAAGGCATATGAGGCGGCTTTTGGCTAGCCTGCTGGTGTTGGCCTACCTCTTTGCCCTGGTCATGTCCACCGGGCACCTGTCGGAGTGGTACCGGCTCACCCTGGGCACCCTGCCCACTTGGTTCGCCATCGGATTGGCGGGGGCGTTGGAAGCTTCGGCCTTCCTCCTCTCACTCCTCTCCAACTCCCTCCTCCGGGGTTCCGCATGGGCGGCCTGGGGTTCCCTGATAGCCCTGGGTTTGGTGTGGGTGGGAAACTTCTTCTCCATGATGCGGGCCGGTGAGGCCACCGGGATACCCACCTACGAAGTCTTCCTGGCCTCTCTGTTCGTTCCGGTGTCTACCTATGTCGTGGCGAAAGTGTTGGGGGAGCTATTGGAGAAAGACGTGAAGGCGGCCCCGGTTTACGCGATAGAAACGGAAGTGAACCCGGAGCCCATCCCGGTTCACTCCCGGTTAGAGGAAGCGCCCTCGCCTTCGGTAGACTCCCGATTGGGAGAGGTGTCTCCGTCCCCGGAAGTGAACCTGGAGTTTACCGAAAACCCGAAGGAGCCCGAACGGAGTTTCCGGGGATCGCGGGAGGTGTACCTTAGGCTCTTACGGGAACCCAAGACCGCTAAGGAGTTGATGGAGCACCTGGGAGTTTCCAAAGCCGCCGTTTACAAGCAGTTGCGGGCTTTAGAGGCCAAGGGTTTGGTGGTCAACCGTGACGGCAAGTGGCAGGCCGTAGACGGGGGGGTGAAGGCGTGAACGATAAAGAGCACCTAAGGCGGATAGAAGAGGCGGAGCGGCAGGGGCTGGAGAGACTACTCTCCTACTTTCCGGCCTGGATACGGGAGATTGTGCAGGAGGACGTGGAGGGCACGGAGGAGATCGCCATGGACCTGGGACGGCCCCTGGTGGTGAGGCGGCGGGGAGAACAGCGGTTGTACCGAGACGTGTCCCAGGGGGACATCGAGTACTTCTACAGCAAGGTGGGGTCCTTCCGAAGCAACGGTAGGGCGGGAATCCCCGGCACGCTTCACCGGATTTCGGTCATCCGGGACGGGGACGACCTGGCCATTGGGTTTACCATCCGGTTTGGGCGGGCCATTCCCGGCATCGCGCGACCCCTAAAGGAGTGGATTTCGGGGCGGGAGTCTACCCTAATCATCGGCCCCCCGGGGGTGGGCAAGACCACCCTTCTCCGGGGCATCGTGGAGGAAAAAGCGAAGACCCTGATGGCCCGGCTGGTCATCGTGGACACCTCCAACGAAATCGCGGGAGATGGAGCCGTGCCCCACCCCATCATCGGTTCCGCCCGGAGAATGATGGTGGGAGACCCGAGGAAACAGGCATCTATTATCCTCCAGGCCATCACCAACCACTCGCCGGAGACCATCGTCGTAGATGAGATCGGCTACCACGGGGACGTGGAAGTCCTCGAAACGGCCCGCCGAAGGGGCGTGGATGTCGTGGCTACCGTCCACGGCGAAGACTTCAGGGACGTGTTGGAAAACCCCGTCCTGAAACCCCTCCTCGGGTACCCCGACCTCGAACACGGCAAACGCCTCACCCGCCCCGTCTTCCGCGTGGGCATCGCCGTACTCGCCAAGGGAGTCTACAAAGTCTACCCCTACTTCCAAGCCGCCATCGACCAAGCCCTCCAAAAAGAGGACCCAGAAGGCGTAACCGTAGACACCAACAAGCTATCGTAGAATGTGTGAAGCGCTTTGTAAAAAGGTGTCCATCATTTAACCCTCGGTGAAATAAAAGGAGTTCCCACGACAAGCGGTTTCCCGGCCGGAAAGAGGACCCCGCATCTTCCCGATTAGCTCGCGGGGTGTTGATTGTATCCCCCCTCCCCAACCCCTCCCCCCCCTTTGGGGGGGGAGGGGCTAAACCCGGGATCACCGGGAACGCCCCGCCCCCGCCACCTCGGGACCTAAGAGTGAAAAACGGGCGGGGGCGGGGCAGTGTCCCACTCTCGGGACTTCCCGAACCATCTCCGTCTCCCCCTTGTACCCGCCCCCGCCCAATCAACAGGTGAAGGAGGTGAACCATGAAGGTTTACCTGACCAGCGGGAAAACAGCACACGGCGGGTGGCGGGTTTCGGATCGGAAGCTCCGGGAATGGGCAGTAGAAGAAGGGGTGGTCTTCGTCCACCCTCAGGCCCTTCGGGATGGAACCGTGTCCCCGGACGACTTCCCTATGACGGTAGAAGTCGTCCCCACGGATTACCCGCCCCTAGATGCCGTCATCCTGAACCCAGCGCCTAGGGGGTGGGCCTACAGAAGGTAAACACGGGCGGGGGCAAACCTCCGCCCCCGCCCAACCAACTTGCGAAGGAGGATGAATAATGTTGGAAGCCTTCGAAGTTTTCCAGGCGTTGGGTCTTTCCCCCGGGGGGATGAGGCTCTTTACCGCCTCGAGGCCCTAGAAACTCGTACCCAGGGCCTTGGAGGGCAACATACCACGCTTCGCCTTCGCCTCTTTCGCGAAGGCGAGGAGGTGGGAACGCTCCTCTTTGGGGCCCCTACCCCAAATGAACCACTATGACTCGCTACTGCTTCCTCAACAAGTTTCCGTCTTGAATCCCAGCGGGGAGTTGGTGGGCACCCTCAATGGTGCCCCAGAAGAACTTCGGCAAATCCTAGAGGCCATTAAGACCTTCTGGGGAGGCGCGTTCTAAATCAACACGGGCGGGCCTAAAGGCCCGCCCAACCAAAGAGGTGAATATGTTTAGGAAAAACGTACAAACCCTTCACGCGGCCCTCGTGGCCGACATCCCCGTCCTCCTTTGGGGACCCCCGGGAACGGGAAAGACCGCCAGCGTATCCCACATCGCCGCCAAACTCGGGTGGCACTTGGAAGTGCTTGTGGGAGCTACTCGGGACAGGACGGACTTCGGAGGCTTCCCCAGGTACACCCCCGAGGGAACTGTCCTCGACCCGTTCCCCTGGCTCAGAAGGCTCATTGAAGCCAAGGAAAAGGGGAAGGAGAGCGTCCTCCTTTTAGATGAGCTTACCTCCACCCCCGAAGACGTTAGACCCGCGCTTTTGCGGGTGATCAACGAGCGGGTGGCCGGAGACACCCCCATCCCGGCCCGTATCGTGGCCGCCGCTAACCCCGAGGAACACGCCGTAGGAGGATTGCTCCTGGAAGCCCCCATCGCTAACCGAGTCCTCCACCTTCCCTGGGAAATGAGCCCCCAGGAGTTCGTCCACGCCCTCCGGGAAGGGTTCGAGACCCTGTACCCCCCAATACCCCCAACACCCAGCCTCGAAGCCTTGGAACATGCACAGGCGGAAGCCCGGGAACTCCTCGCGCTCTTTCTAGAGAGGAACCCGACAACCGCGTACCAGATGCCCAAGGACGACCAGGCCTCCCGAGCTTGGCCCTCCTACCGCACCTGGTACCTGGCGGTTAAGTACCTCGGAACGGCCCGGGCTTTGAACATGGACGAGGAGGTCCAGGCCCTCGGCGTGGTGGGCCTGGTAGGACAAACGGGATACGCCTTCCTGGCCTTCATCCGCGACCTCGACCTCCCTCACCCCGCGGATGTCCTCAAGAACCCCACCCTGGTCCCCTCGCGGGACGACCGGGCTTACGCCACCCTACAGGCCGTGATCACCTGGACCGCCACCAACTGGTCCAGGGAAAACTGGATCGCGGCCCAGAGGGTTCTGGGCTACGTCGGGGAAACCAAACCCGACATCGCCGCCCCCGCCGCCTCCCGACTCATCCGGGCTTACGCGGAAGCCAGGGAGAAACGCAAACCTACCTGGGACTTTGACCCCGTCTTTATAAACACCTTCCGCCCAGTCCTGGAGAGAATCAAGGAGGTGGTGCGGTGAACGCGGAAGCGAACGCGGAAGAGCGCATCCGCATAGCCAGGACGGCCCTGGTGGCAAGGTTTCCCTACTTTGCCCCTGTGGCCTTCCTCATGAGCCTGGTAGAAACCCCCCCGGTGGGCACGATGGCCGTGGACCACCGGGGGCGGCTCTACTACAACCCCGCCTTCGTCCAGGACCTCACCGACCAAGAGTTGGTGGGACTCATATGGCACGAAGTCAATCACCTCGTGCGGGACCACCCCACCCGGGGACAAAACCTCCCCGACGAAGGCCGCAGAATGGTGGCCGCGGACCTGGAAATCAACGACGACGCGGAGGAGGCGAAGGTTACCCTCCCCACGGGCGAACACCGGGGGGTCTACCCCGAAGACTACGGTCTCCCCGGACACCTGACCATGGAGGAGTACTACTATCTCCTCCCGGAGGGGGTGAGAAAACCCCAAGGAGCTTTCGACCGAGAAGGGAGCGGAGAAGGGGGAGAACCCGCTCCGTGGGAACTCCCCGACGACTCCGGTACAAGCCCCGAAGTCCTGAACGTGGCCCGAAGGCAGGTGGCCGAGTTGGTCCTGCAGGCCACGGCCAAAAAGCAGGGCCACGTCCCCGCGGGACTCGCCCGGTGGGCCAGAGACTACCTCAACCCTAAGGTGGATTGGCGGCGGGTCCTAAAACGCCTGGTAAAAGGGGGTCTCCAAGCCAGCCAAAAGCAAAAACCCACCTACAACCGCGTGCACCGCCGCTCCCAGGCCTACCACCCCTACGCCCTCCCCGGACACTACAGCCTCCGCCCTCGAGTAGCCGTGGTAGTAGACACTTCGGGAAGCATGGGAGAAAACGAACTGAGCAGGGCGCTCGCCGAAATCCGAGCCCTGCTTAAAACCGTCAGGCAAGTCACGGTGTACTCGGTAGATGCCCAAGCCCACAACGTGCAAAAGGTGTTCCGCGCCGACCAAATCCACCTCTTCGGAGGCGGCGGAACACGCATGGGGGCGGGAATAGAAAAGGCCCAGTCGGATAAACCCGACCTCATCATCGTCCTCACGGACGGGGAGACCGACTGGCCGGCGAATCCCCCAAGAGCGCCAGTGGTTATCGGCATCATCGGCCCAAGCGACAGGCCCACGCCTTGGTGGGCTAAGACCGTGCGCATAGCGGACTAAGCCAAGACGGGCGGGGGCGGCCAGTAACTACCCTTCGGGATTTCCCAAAGCGTCCCCGTTTCCCCCTCATAGCCGCCCCCGCCCAACCAATAGGTGAAAGGAGGTGAAAAAGATGACCAAGAACGGCAAGAAGGAGCGGAAGGAGATAATCGCCCAGTACAGGGTCTTCACGGTCCAGGAGGGCGAGGAGCAGAGCTACTGGACCCGCATCGGCACCGCCTTCCAGTACGAGACGGGGAACATCGTGATCCTCCTGAACGCCCTTCCCCTGAACGGCAAGCTCACCCTGCTCCCCGCCGAAGAGGAGGCCGCCGAGGAGGAGGAGGACATCCGGCCGCGGCGCAAGTAAACCCGCCCATATCGCAACCCCCGGGGGAAACCCCGGGGGTTCCGCTTTGGCGGTTAAGAGGTCAAAATGAACGAGTATCAGAAGGTCATAGAACACTTCACAGGACCTGCTCTGGTCATCGCGGGACCCGGCAGCGGGAAGACCCGAACCGTAGTCCACCGCACCGCCCGGCTCATCGAACGGGGAGTAAATCCCGAGGAAATCACCCTGGTAACCTTCACCCGAAAGGCCGCCGGGGAAATGGCCCACCGCCTCCACAACCTGGTAGGCCCGGTGGCGGAAAAGGTCCTCGCCTCCACCTTCCACAGCTTGGCCTACCAGATCATCCGGGAAGACGCTAACATCCGCGTCCTCCCGGCGGACCGGGCCAAAGAGTTCATCGCCAAAACCCTACAGGAACTTAACGCCCCTGCACGAATCCAAGCTAAGACCGCGCAGGGAGCCTTCAGCCGAGTGCGCAACGCCACCACCTCCATCGCCGAAGCGCAAAAGGAACTGCAAAGCCTCTACGCCGACCTGGAACCCTACCTGAGCCAAACCTGGGAAGCGTACCAGGCCTACAAAGAAGAAAAAGGCTACCTGGACTTCGACGACCTGCTCCACCACGCCGTCATCATCTTGCAAAACGATTCCCAAATCCGCGCTCGCTGGCAGGGGAGGGCGCGGTTCCTCACGGTAGACGAGTACCAGGACACCAACTTGGTGCAGTTCCGCCTCCTCCGGCTCCTCCTCGGCCCGGAGGAGAACATCATGGCCGTGGGGGACCCCAACCAAGCCATATACTCCTGGCGCGGAGCGGACTACCGCCTCATCCTGGAATTCAGAAAACACTTCCCCCACAGCGCGGTGTACGAACTCCCCGTCAACTACCGTTCCCACCGGGGCATCGTGGAAGCGGCCAGAGTCGTCATCAAGAACAACCGCGAAGCCGAACTCCCCCTCCAGGCCCTTCGGGACGGACCGCTACCCCAACTGGTAACCGCCGAAAGCCGGGACGACGAAGCCCTTTTCGTGGCCGAAGCGGTAAGCTACCACATCGCGGGCGGCACCCCCCCGGAAGAAATCGCCATCCTCTTCCGCACCTTGGCCCAAACCCGGCTCTACGAGGCCAAACTCCGCCAACTTAAGGTCCCCTACGAGATCGTGGGAGGAAGAAGCTTCTGGGAACGCCGGGAAGTGCGGCTCTACCTCACCGCCCTCACCGCGGCCACCGGAGAACCCGAAGCCACGGCAGAACTCCTCTCCCTCCTGGTACCCAACATGGGCCCCAAAAGGGCGGCTAAAGCCGTGGCCACAGGGAAGTACCCGGAAGAGGCCCGGGAAACCCTGGACTTCCTGAACGACTTGGAGGCCGCGGCGAAGCTCAAAGGCCGGGAACTGGCAGTCGCCGTGGAAGGGGTGTTCGACTCCCACCGAAAGACCCTCTGGCCCTACTTCCTCTACCTCGCCGAAGGTGTGGAAGAGATCGCCTGGGAACGGTGGGGCAACGTGAAGGAAGCGGTGGATACCCTCTTCGCCTTCGCCGCCCACACCCCGGAGGGCGACCTCCAGACCTACCTCAACGACATCCTTCTTGAAGACTCCCCCGATGAAGTGGAGGAGAGCGGCGGCAAGGTCAAACTCATGACCTACCACGCCGCCAAAGGACTGGAGTTCCAGGTGGTCCTCATGCCCGGCTTGGTAGAAGGCCTTTTCCCCATCTGGCGGGCCACCCAGGACCCCGCCACGCTCAAAGAAGAACGCCGCCTCTACTACGTGGGCCTCACCCGGGCTAAAGAACACGTCTACCTCAGCCTCTACCGGGTAGGGGACCGGGGACCCGCTAGCCCCTCCCGCTTCGTCCAAGAAACCCCCACCCGCACCCTCCACTACAACCCCCGGGTGGGCTTCCAGGGCGAAGCTACCACCACCCTCTCCGAACTGGCCGACCTCTTCTAAAACTGGCGGGGGCGGGTACCCGCCCCCGCCCAACCAAAAGGTGAAGGATGAAGATCAAAC
>Ga0272445_1001072_pt1 | contig 22656 bp, 21 predicted proteins | sample YNPCB0031_FD_194404 | JGI IMG/M metagenome (GOLD analysis project Ga0272445, IMG submission 194404) | Hot spring sediment microbial communities from Yellowstone National Park, WY, United States - YNP-CB-003-1 | ecosystem: Environmental > Aquatic > Thermal springs > Hot (42-90C) > Sediment... | reverse complement strand
AATGATAGATAGACTTAAACTACCGCGGATTTTCAGGTATAGGTCTTCATATAAAATTTTGAATTTATTAGTAAAAGTTTACAGAGGGAATCTTGCCGTTAAGAGACACTATGGGAACAAAAGTTGAAGTGAAGAGGAAATGTATAAAGTTATTCCGTTGGTCGATCCCTTTTTTGTTATGGAATGTCTTGGACTTTTTGGGTGATCATTAATGCGACTTTGGAGTAGCAACCCATTCCGTGCTCTTCTATTTTCTTTCCAAATTTAGCCCAAACCTCTTTGAAAGATGGGGTTGTGATTCCGTAAATTCTTGGAATGTTTTTAATGGCGTGTTTGATTTCACGTTTTGCCTGCTGTGGGGTGAACTTTAACCCGCTATAATAGCTTCTTTCTTGGATTAACTTGAACCTTGCCTTTTTAATCATTGCCCTGTAATCTTTGCTGCTTAACGCTTTCCTACCGCAAATATAAGAAAAAACAGCCATTTCTAACTTCTGGGATTCTGTTTCCATCTCATCAGAGATCATTTCCGCAATACAAAAGTAGCAATTAGGCTTCAGCACCCTGTTAACTTCAAAGAGTGCCTCCTGAACACCGATTAACCCTCTCGTCATCTGAACATCCTCCAGCCCGGTGAAATCGACTGCCATTTCGAACTCTTCATTAGGAATCGCATGTTTGTTGCATCCATTTCTAAAACTTCTATAATGTCTTGTAAATTCTGTCTTCGAATGTTCCTTCTCGCCTTTCGCAAAACGATTGGAGAAATATCAATACCAACAATTTTAACATCACCATAAAGCTTTACAATCTCAATGGCGAAAAATCCATCACCAGTCGCAACGTCAAGTATATGCATACCAACTTTTATAGGCAAATCCTTCACAATTCTACGCCTAAGACCCCCCAAATCTTCAAAATGAGTCGGATACTCCCAATCCGAAATAAACCGTTCCATAACCCTCATCCAATAACCTTTCATTCGCGTTTAAGCATCTATTCAGCTCTTTACGTTATAAAATTTGTTGATTGATTCTGTTAATAATGTCTAACGGAAAGTTTAGTTTAAAACTAATTAAGGCAAAAGCAGGATAAAGTAAAATTAACTAAATAGGATGATTATAAGACTGTGGGCTATAAGGAGATTTAGTATGAGCAATGATGTTGTTTATGCTTTAAGAGAAAGTTTGGTAAATGTCGGTAAGCAGTTGTATAATCACGGTCTTGTGGTTGGGGCTGAGGGAAATATTAGCGCGCGAATTCCTGGAACTGACAACGTTTTGATAAAGCCCTCGGGCGTTTCTATGGGTTCTTTGAAGGCTGAAGATTTCATCATTGTCGATTTAAATGGAAACAAGGTTGAGGGCGCTAAAGAACCTTCAATAGAGACGCCGCTACATACTGCGATTTACCGTGTCAGAAGCGATGTTCAAGGGGTTGTTCATACGCATGCCCCGTTTGCTACGGCTTTTGGGATAGCTGGAAATGAGATAATTCCGTTACAGGTGGAGATGTTTCTGTATATTCCAAATGGGGTTCCGATAGTGCCCTTTGAGCTGCCAGGTTCAAAAGCATTGGCTGAGGCTGTTCAAAAGCAGATTAGGGATTTTAACGCTGTTATTTTGGAGAATCATGGCATAATAACAGTTGGCTCAACGGTTGAGGAGGCGTGCCTCTTAAACAGGATGGTGGAAGAAAGCGCAAAAGTTCAGTTTGTTGCCACAATGCTTGGTGGAAAAGATGCTGTAAGCTGGGAAGCCTTAAAAAGAAAGCTTCAGTCCAAGATTGGAAGCGCAGATTTGGAGGCCCTTAAGGGCAAGTTTAAGGTTTTCAGAATCTAACCCTTGGTTTTCGCTGTCTCTTTAAGCAGCATGCAAAGCATCAAGGCGATTATGTCTAGTATGAATATGGATATAACTGAAAGGTAGTAGGGGTTTGATGGGTAGAGGTTTTCTGTGGCGGATTTAACAGCGTCCATGAAGAAGATTAAGATTACTGAGCCAGCTTGGGAGAACAGCCAAAGAAAGCTCGATGCACTTCCAGCCAAAGCTGAACCAACAATCTCAGCTGACATCTCCAGACCTATTGGGAGGGCTGACATGAGGAAGAATCCCAAAATAAAGCCCATAATGGCCAAAATTAGGAAATCGCCAGTTTCAGCGAAAAGGTAGAGCATGACTGCGGCAACCGCTAAATCTATAATTATGAAGGGTTTTCTCCGAGCAGTTTTGTCGGAAATTCCAGGGATGGCTAGGGACCCGAATATCCCTCCAATGATTATTATTCCGCCGATTAGTCCGGCTTCTGTGACGCTTAATCCTCGTGTGTTTAAAATTGTTTCCAGCCACGTGAGCAGCGCCGTGAAAAGTCCAACTCCGATGAAGAATAGGGCTTCAAGGATTATGAAATCCTTTTTCCCAAAGAACCCCTTAATGTCCTTGAATGAGATGGACGCTTTAACCTCTTCCGCTGATGCTTCATGACTGGTAAATTTTGGTTTTTCCCTAGCCAAAGCTATAAAGAGCGCGGCGCTTATTACGGATATTGCTGCGTAAATCACAAGCATGTTGGTCAATAATGTGATGTCTGGCGTTGGCACAAGAAAAGGTGTGAGCATCATAGCCACTATCATTCCAATATATTGACCCATTATGCCGATCCCTGTGGCTAATGCACGCTCTTCGAATGGAAACCAAAGCGTTACAAGTTTTGATACAGCGTTAAAAACGAAAGGTTGCCCCAGCGCGGCGCAAGACTGGAAGATGAGAAGCATTGTGAAGTTTTCTCCGGAAAAGATTCGCAAAACAGCGAAAACAGCCATTATTAAGGCCCCTATTGAAACCCCAAACTTGAAACCCTTCTTGTCTATTAGTATTCCGGCTGGAATGGAGACTGGTATGAAGAGCAGCGGCCAAACCATTGATAAGAGTCCAACGTCAGACTCTGTTACTCTGAATATGGACGTCATAATAGGTCTTGTTATTGGAGCGAAGTTCAGCCAAAGAATTTGGGAAACCACAGCTACAAGCATGTACGTGAACAGGACAACCCAGCGATAAGAGCGGGCTTCTGACTTTTCCATGTTTCTTCTGTTTTTGGTGTTTGAATTGATATGTTTTGCTGTTTGCCAAGCTCCCACAAATGCTAAATAATCTTGAAACGAAAACAGTGATTTTCTGAAAGGCTGGTGTATGAGATGAAAGTTACCGTTTTGGGTGGAGCTGGAACCATTGGAAGCATGGCTACCAAAATTCTCGCGTCAAGTGGAATGTTTTCTGAAGTGGTTATTGGGGATGTTGCGTTTGAGAAGGCGAAGAAGCTTGCTTCTGAAATAGGTGTCAAAGGAGTTTCAGCTGTTAAAATTGACGTTACAGATTCAAGCCAGCTTCAAAAGACGATTAAGGGTTCCGATGTCGTTCTCAGCTGCGTGGGCCCCTTCTACAAGTATGCTCCAATAGTTTTGAAGGCATCCATAGCAGCTGGGGTAAACCATGTGGACATATGCGATGATGTTGATGCGACTGAAGCGCTTTTGAAAATGGATGCTGAAGCCAAAAAGGCTGGGATTTCAGCGCTCATCGGGATGGGTAGTTCTCCCGGCGTTGCAAATGTCCTCGTTAGATTTTGTGCGGACATGCTTTTAGATGAGGTTGAAGCCATAGACATTTACCATGCCCATGGAGGAGAAGAAACCGAGGGGCCGGCGGTTGTCAAGCATAGGATACACTCCATGATAATACCAGTGCCAATGTTTCTCGACGGGGAGTTTAAGACTGTTAAGGTTTTGGAGGAAAGCGGTAAAGCCTTAGAAGAGGATGTTGAGTTTGCAGACGTCGGAACATATAGGGTTTACGCCTATCCCCATCCGGAGACGATAACTCTTCCAAGGTACATTAAGGGTGTTCGCCGAGTAACAAACCTCGGTTTGGTTTTGCCCCCGGCATATGCTGAGCTTATTAAGGGTATTGTGCGTCTTGGAATGACAAGCGAGGAGCCCATAGAAGTTAATGGGAAAAAAATAGCGCCAATAGACTTTGCAGTGGCTTTCGCTTTGCATCAGAGGCCTAAATTGTTAAAGGAGGCCGGGATAACAGAGCCTATGGGATGTCTAAAAATAGTTGTTAAGGGCAAGAAGAAAGGGCAACCGAGCACTTATGTGTTTTCTATGGCTTCAAGGGGCATGGGAATGCGGGAAGGAACAGGCGTGCCAGCTGCCTTGGGAACCATGCTTATGGCTATGGGAAAGATAAAGTTGAAGGGCGTTTTTCCACCGGAAGCTGCTGTAAACCCAGTTGAACTGTTTATGCTTGCAAAGGAGAAGATACGGATAGGCGGAACTGTGGGCTTGCCCATCCGCGTTGAGCACATTGATAAGGACGGAAAAGTTCACAGATTAAGCCTAGAATCGCTGGTTAAGGGGCCTTGAAAGGGAAATACATACTCGCCCATGACACTGGGACAACAAGCAACAAGGCTGTGCTGGTGCGGTTAGATGGCGAAATAGTTGGGCATGCTTCTGCGGAATACCCGGTATACTATCCGAAAAGGGGTTGGGCTGAGCAAAAGCCGTCAGATTGGTGGGACGCAGTTACAAAAACTACGAGGGCTCTTCTGGAAAGGGCAAGTGTCAAGCCTTCAGATGTTGCCGCCGTCGTGTTTGCCACTCAAATGTCTGGAACTCTTCCCGTGGACAGCAACGGTGAACCGCTTATGCCATGCATGATATGGCTTGACACAAGAGCAAAAAAGCAAGCTGAGAAGATGAGCCGCGGAATCATAAAAATCGCCGGGTACGGGCTGACAACTCTCATAGGCTTTCTGAGTATAACTGGCGGGATTTACGGACACGTGGGCAAAGACCCCATATGCAAAATATTGTGGGTTAAGGAGGAGCAGCCTAAAATCTATGCTGAAACCTACAAGTTCCTCGACTGCAAAGACTACCTCGTTTACAAGTGTACTGGAAACTTCGTAATAAGCCGAGACTACGCCAACATCTGGTGGATGATGGACACAAGAAAGGGAAAATTCAATTGGTCGGACGCAATCCTCAAAAAATATGGAATAGACAGAGCCAAACTTCCAGAAATAATGAAGGCGACAGACATAGCCGGCAAACTCGCGGCAGAAGCAGCCGCGGAAATGGGGCTTCTGGAAGGCACACCAGTGGTTGTTGGAGCTGGAGATGTGGCTTCAGCAGCCGTGGGCTCCGGAGCCGTAAAAGAGGGGAAAATCCATGCTTACATTGGAACAAGCGACTGGCTTGGCTGCCACCTTTCGGAAAGAAAGAAGGACCTGTTCCACTATATCGGCTGCATTTGCAGTGCAAACCCAGAAATGTACCTTTGCGTGGCAGAACAAGAAACAGCCGGGGCATGCCTAGACTGGCTGAAAAACACAATGTTCAAGGAAAGCCCAGAAGAAGATGTTTATGAGCTTTTAAGCGAAATGGCGGCAAAAATCAGTCCCGGCGCAGACGGCTTAATATTCACGCCATGGCTTTTCGGCGAGAGAGCTCCATTGGACGACCCAACCGTTAGAGGTGGATTCCACAACCTAAGCCTAGAACATACACGGGAACACATGGTTAGGGCTGTTTTTGAAGGAGTAGCCCTAAACATGAAGTGGGCTTTGTTCTACATGGAAAAGCTTGCGGGAAAAGCTGAAAGCATAAACACCATAGGCGGAGGCGCCATATCCAACATCTGGTGCCAAATATTTGCAGACGCCCTAAACAGAAGAATAAACAGGGTTAGCGACCCGAAAGAGGCAGGCGCAAAGGGAGCTGCAATAATAGCCATGATCGCCCTCGGCTTTGTCAAAAGCTTTGAGGATGCGGAGAAGCTGGTGAAAATAGACGCTGTTTATGAGCCTAATCCTCAAAATGCTGCCATTTATGAGAGAGTCTTCAAAGAGTTTAAAGCTATTTACAAGAATAATAGGCGAATGTATCGGAGGCTAAACTTAAAAGCCGAATAAAAGCACACATACACATATTTACCACCGCAAACAATTCATTATTAGAATTTGGTTGGTGAAGTTTCATGTCTGAAGAAATTGAAGCCCTACCCTTAGCCTTGCCTGAGGGAATAGACCCGGAAAAATATGTTATAGCCACATACTACGCGGGTGTTCCAAGAGACTGGCCCGTGGACAAGATTGCCATGGCTGTGGCTGTTGAGCAGAGCACTGGGACATGGATTCGTGTTCCAGGCGAAACCGTAGAGCTGCGAAAAAAGCACATAGCCAAAGTAATCGCCATAAACGAGGTCCCAGACTTTGAGTATGAGGTTCCGGCTGACGTGAAATTGAGGCGTTATATGGTTCAGATAGCCTACCCCTATGAGAACTTCATGAATGAAATTTCAATGCTTCTTACAACGGTTATCGGCAACATTTCCATGGCTGGGAGACTGAAACTTGTGGATTTAATTTTTCCAAAAAGCTATCTTGAAATGTTTAAAGGCCCAAAATTCGGTGTTCAAGGCTTAAGGGAATACTTGAAAATAAAGGCGAGGCCAATACTTAACAACATGATTAAGCCTTGCACTGGTTACCCGCCTGAAGTTGGCGCAAAACTCGCCTATGAAGCTTTAGTGGGGGGCGCAGACTTTGTTAAGGACGATGAACTTTTGGCTAACGCACCCTTCAACACGGTGGAAGACAGAATTGTAAAGTACATGGAGGTTGTTGACAAGGCAGCCCAAGAGACTGGAGAAAAGAAAATGTATACGATAAATGTGACTGCGGACGCACCGAAAATCTTCGAGTTTGCTGAAAAAGTCATAGAGCTTGGAGCAAACGCCATAATGGTTAACCACTTGGTGGCTGGCATAGGAGTTCTAAAGGCTTTGGCGGAAGACCCAAGTATAAAAGTTCCAATTTTAGGCCACATGGACTTCGCAGGAGCCATCTATGAGGACCCAGAGTCGGGCATGTCTTCCCACTTAACTTTGGCGAAGCTTCCGAGACTCGCGGGTGCGGATATACTGGTTTATCCGGCGCCATATGGAAAACAACCATTCTTCTTAAGGGAGAAATACCTTAAAGCTGGCAGAACTATGCTTTTCCCAATGCACAACATCAAGCCCACATTGCCAATGCCATCAGGTGGGATAACACAACTGCATGTCCCACAACTGATAAGCGACTTAGGCACAGACATAGCAATAGGAGCTGGCGGAGCAATCCATGCTCACCCAATGGGACCTAGGGCTGGCGCGAAAGCTTTCAGGCAAGCCATAGAAGCCGCAATGAACAAGATTCCGCTAGAACAATATGCCGAGCAATACCCAGAACTGAAAGCTGCTATAGAAGCTTGGAAAGCAGGTCCTGTTTCACTACTTCTTGAATAGGCAAATTAAATGTTGCATTGTGCTAGATTAACGCCGGTCTGCCAGTTCTTGTAGGGCAGTCCATCCAGCATATTGGTAATGTTTAATCGTTAAATCGTTGTTTTAGCCTTATTTGTTCGAGTTTTCTTTCTATGGCTTTTTTGTGTTTTGATGTTTCTATTAGGGTTATGAATATGTGGAGGGCTGTTTTGTCTTCGCTCCACTTCTGCATGAGTTTGGCTATGACCTCTTCGGCATTGCTCAATTCCGTGTCTAGGCCTAGTTCTGCAACAATTTCCATTAACTGGTTGTATGCGCCTTCCCTCTGCAACAATTTAATTAGGCGGTTAACCTCTTCAGCCAGCTTAACATGCTCACGCTTTAAAGCCTCATAATTCGAGCTTTCTTTGGCTAAAGCCTCTGAACCTTCAATTTCTGCTAAACGCTTGTGCAAGAGCTCGTTGACTTCCTCGCTTATGCTCCTGCCCCGAACAGCCAGAGCTTGTTTAAGCCTTTCGTAGACCTGCCTTTCAAGGCTGAAGGACTTAACTATCGTTTCCGCATGCTTCCTAGGCCTAGGCACAACTCTCGCCAGCCTTCAAAGGATAAATTGATAAATAACTAACAAAATGAGGGGTAAATCTCCCTGGAAACGGGCTTAAAATATACTTAAACTTTCCGTCCCGCGCGAAAATTAATTTTTTAGCAGCAAATCCTATTAAGAAACCCTCCCGACCCGTTTTTGGCTCATGGAGTTTTATGTTCTGTTAACACTTCTTAACGGAAAAACAACAAACCATTAATGTAATAGTAAATTTTTAAACGATAGTGTTTGGGCGGCAGTTTCTACCTCTATATTTTTCTTATGGGTGATTAAAGGGGTGGAATTGCCTAAAATCGAGTTGAGAAAGATTTCGGAAAACAAGCATGGCAACGGCGACGGATATGCGCAATACGTCCTAACCCTGCCAAAGGAGTTTGCGAAAAGGCTCAAATCCAAAGGCATACACAACCTCTACATCATTTACGACAACGCTCTAATGGCTTTTCCAGCCGGCCAAATCACAGAACAAGAGATTATCGCCTTTCTTAAAGCCCACCCGGAAATTGAAAAACTGCTTTCAAGGCATGTTTAGAGGTGAAGGAATTGAAGGGAGTCCGAGAGAATAATTTGCAGAAAAGCTGCTTGAGAACCGATGTCAACTGCATTCCAAACTTTGAGGTATTACTGTGCCCTGTTTGCGGGTTTTACTATGTTCACCCTGTGAGGGTCAAGGTTGCAACGGGGGTGGATGTGACAATTGTTGACTCTAAAGGTATTCAAGTGGTAAGAGGCGGGGCATCTTCAGAATCGAGGAAGGCGGATACTGAAAGAGGTGTTAGAATAATTCTAGAATATGTTTGCGAAAATGGCCATCGCGGCGAAGTAATACTTCAATTTCACAAGGGAATAGTGTTCGTCGAGCATAATCAGTTGCCACCACCAATGAAAGATTGGAGCGTTATTTGGCGCACGTAGAGAGGATATCATGGCAGAAGTATGCGTTGACCACGTCATGCTACATTTAGCTATTTTGGGAGAGCGGGAGCGCTATCATTTGACAGCTAAAAATCACGCTACTGGCAATGTTTTAAACGTTTGGTTGACTCGAGAAGAAATTTTGTCATGGGTTCAGACGCGGAACATGGAGGGTTACACTTGCTGGATAAGCTTAAACGACAAGGAAGTCGGCAACGACAACATCAAGGGCGTGTGTGCTCTTTGCGATTTTTGGCTCGATGTGGACAGCAGGAGAGCCGACAAGTCTAAGCCAGCCACTAAAGAGGAACTTGAGGAAGCGTTAAAGCGGGTTGTGAAACTCAAAGAGAATATTGAAACGAGTTATTGGGCTATTGGCTTTTTAGCATATTCAGGGAATGGTTTTCACCTGCATTTTCCCCTTCCACGTTTTGAGTTGGTTGGCGAAAAATTCCGCGAGGAAGTCAACGAGAAGGTTAAAGCTTTCGCAAAGAAGATTGCAGCTTGCGTTGGCGTTGAAATAGACCACACTTACGACATTAGACGCGTTACAACCGTTATCGGTTCCTTCAACTTGAAGATTCCAGATGCGCCTTTGGCGACAAGGTGGGACAAGGAAATCTTCAAGGACGGTTTCGAAGCCGCTTTAAGGTTGGCGGAAGAGGCTAGACAAAAGAACCGCAAGCTTCTTGAAGCAATCTTAAACGAGCCGATTGTCAAGCCAGCGGTTCAAAGTGAGATTAAGCAACCGCCAAAGTTTGAAGAGCTTCTTGTCAAGGACGCAAAACTCAAGGATTTGTATAACGGCGATTGGCAAAAGTATGGCTACAAAAGCCGTTCAGAGGCTGAGGAGGCGCTTATCTGTAAGCTTGTTTATTACGGTTTCAGCGATGAAGACATCAAACGGATTATGGAAGGTTCGCAGATAGGCAAATGGCATGAGAAGCCTGAAAGCTACAAAGATTTAACCATACGCAAAGCAAGGCAATACTTTGCAGAACACAAAGAGGAGTTTGAAGCCGGAGGTGGAGAGCATAAGGAGCCTTCTAAGCTTGTGCTTGAAGAGCTTGAAAGGCAGAAGGCGGTTAGGTTGCACCCGCTTATAGATTACCACCCTCAAACGGGATATAGCATAGGAATATACCCCTTAGCTGATAAAAAAAGTCTTATATTTTTGTCGGAAAAGCCATTTTTGTCAAATTCTGAAACTATAAAGATAGATGAACCACAATCTATTGTTATTCATGTGAAAAGGCTGAACTGGGCGAAGCTGCATGAGGAACATGCATATATATTGCTTCAGCTGGCAAGAGAGTTTTTTGAAAGTGGCAGAATTGAATTCCCAGCTAAAAACGAGGTATTTTCTGAAGTGCATGGGAAAATATTACACTATTGGTGGCATAGCGATGAACGTTACTACACGCTTGTGGCATGCTGGATTATCGGCACTTACTTTCATAGGCTTTTCGTGTTTTATCCAGCTTTGAACCCTCAGGGCCAAAGGCAGACGGGAAAGACAACCCTTCTTGACATTATAACGCAATGCGCCTGGAACCCGACAGGGCGAGAGACCGCCGTCCGCGAAGCCGACCTGTTCCGAACCATTGAAGGAACACGGGGCACCTATGTTTTGGATATAACCATGCTTGACAAGAGTAAGGATACGAGGGACGTGATAGACGTTATTGAAACTGGAACTGAGGCTGGCGGACGTGTTAGACGCATCCATCCTAAGACTGGTAAGCCAATGGAGTTTGAAACCTACGGGCCCAAGGCTATTGCCACACGCTATGAGTTGCCTTTTGTGGCTAAATGCATAAGGATAATCACGGAGCAGGCGCCAAGTCCTGAATACGCGAAAAGACGAGCTTTAATCCCTTTTGACAAGGATTGGCTACGCATTAAGGAGCTTCTGGTTAAAGCAGCCGTTAAACATTGGCATGAAGTTAAAGAGGCATACGAAAGCCTTGAACAGACGGAAAAGCTTTACGGAAGAGCCTTCAACTATTGGGCTCCACTTTTGGCCGTCTGCAAGGTTTTCGCGCCTGAAAAGTTTAACGAATTACTGCAGCTTGCAGAGGAGGACGCGGAAAGGGCTGAACGAGGCGACAGGTTAAGCGAGGTTGAAGCCGCAGTTCTAGCTGTTCTTTCTGAAGTCAAAGGCGAAGATGAAGGACAGAAAACCGTAACCATACTTTTAAAGGAGCTAACCCAGAAAGTGCAGGACGTCGTTCCATGGATTAAGGACTGGCATATTGTTGTAAGCGCCCTGGAAAACCTCGGCGTAACCCAAAGGAAATACCAGACAAGCAAAGGAGTCCAATATCAAATTAATCTTGAAAAAGTAAATAAAGCAACCAAGGAAAGGAAGCAGAATAGCCAGGAAAAACTTGGAGAAACGGAAGCTCAGGCTACTTTAACTCAAGACAACGTTCAACACGTCTTTAATGCTTTGGCTGAAGCTTCCAGGATTAGGGGAAGCGCTACAACTGAAGAGGTTGCCCTCGAAGCTCAGCGCCCAATAGATGTGGTCAGAGCTATCTTAGAAGCCCTTCAGAGGGAGGGACGAGTTCACTCGCCATATCCTGGTTTCTGGAGAATTGTGTAGTAAATGCTGGGGTTGGCCTAGAATGGGGCTATTTCCACAAAAAAGTCCAGAGTTTGAGCCTACCCATATCGAAGGCGAGTTAAACCAAACGGGAGGCCCTGTTTCGCCTAGCCTGCCCACTCAGCCCCCTAGAAGCCAGCCCCAGACGAACAAAGCACAAATCAAGCTTCAATGTCCGCAATGCGGTAGCACAAGGCTTTACAAGGATGGACTACGCTACATTTCAGACGGGACAGCCGTCCAACGGTGGCTGTGCAGAAGCTGCGGCTACCGTTTCACAGACCCAAACTATAGAAGGCAAGGTGAATGGAAGAATTCTCCATTCAGCTTAAATTTGGAAAACTGCTTAGATCATAATTGCCAAGGGAACTGTGACCCTGAGTGGAGAGACCCCACCAGCCTTGGCAGGCTGGTGCAAACCTTGGCCACAGTGGAAAACCCGCCTAAAAGTGGGCTTGCGGGAGCCACAACGCTTTCAGAGGAAAAGTTCACCTCACAAGAGTATAAAGAATCATTCGCCAAAATTGTAGAATACAGCTTTTGGCTGATAAAGCAAGGCTACTCCAAATCTACAATCGAGGGCCGAGTCAAAATTTTGAAGCGCCTAGTAAAACTTGGAGCCAACCTATACGATCCCGAATCCGTTAAAGAGACGATATCAAAGCAGGATAATTGGAGCGAAGGCAGAAAGGAGCTTGCTGTGGAAGCATACACTAGCTTTCTTTCAATGTTTGGCGGAAAGTGGGAGCCTCCAAGGTATCGGAGAATACAAAAGCTACCTTTCATACCAACAGAGGAAGAGTTAGACCAGCTAATAGCAAGCTGCGGAAAGAAGACAGCTGCGTTCCTTCAACTGCTCAAAGAAACGGGGATTAGGGCTGGCGAAGCATGGAGGCTTCAGTGGACGGATATTGACTTTGTAAATTTGAACGTGAGGGTTGCACCGGAAAAAGGAAGTAGCCCAAGATTATTAAAAATCACATCTAAACTTGCATCAATGCTCAACTCGCTCCCTAAAAAATCTCAATTGGTGTTTGGCGGATACCCCTTAAGAGGCTTTGCACGTCAATATTCACGCCAAAGGAGGAAGGCTGCAGAAAAGCTTGGAAACCCGAGGCTCACGCAAATAACATTTCACACGTTCAGACACTGGAAGGCAACAATGGAATACTACAAGACAAAGGACATCCTATACGTTATGAGGTTGCTCGGTCACAAAAACATCAAAAATACTCTGATTTACACTCAGCTTGTGGACTTCAAAAATGAAGACGACTACATATGCAAAGTTGCGTCTACAAACGATGAGATAAAGGCCCTCATTGAGGCTGGGTTTGAATATGTATGTGAGCATAACGGAGCCAAATTCTTCAGAAAGCGCAAATGACAACGCTGAAAGTCTGAGGGTTCATTCCGAAAAGCCGGGGGTGGGAGTTGAACCCACATATAGCTGCTCTGCAGGCAGCCGCCTGAACCGTTCGGCCACCCCGGCACCCATTTTCAAATTAAAGTTTGTTGAGTGTGTAATAAAGGTTTTATTTGTTTAACCCTAGTTTTTGGGCTATCTCTCTATAGATTTTCACGGCTTTTTCTTCATTGTCTACGTTCTTTATTAGCATGCGCCCGCCGTTGAATAGTGTTATTTCATAGTTTTTGTATGTGAAGACTATTGCCATCGAAGATTTTACACGCACTTTGAAGTTTTGCCCTATTTTTGTTTGAATGTTTTCAAGGTTTAGTTTTGTTGGTTTTTCGGGGTTTATGTTGACAGTGTTTCTTCCGCATAGCCATACAAGTTTTTCCCTTGGTTTTTGGGCTGCGGCTTCGCCTCGGCATGCTGGGCAGTTTTCCCTCTTGTATATGTCTATTATGGCGAAGTACATGTCGCTGAAGTCGCATACCATAAGCTTACCTTTCAATGGCGTGCCCATTCCAGCTATGAGTTTTATTGTTTCCATGGCTTCCATTGTTCCGATGATTCCGGGAGTTGCACCTAAAACTCCCCTGACATCGCATGTTAGTAGATTGCTGTCCTCAATGTTTGGCAAGACGCATTCTAAGCATGGGGTTTCGGGTGGGGCAAAAACTGAGAGGTTGCCCTCTATACCTATGGCGGCTCCAAAAACATATGGGGTTTTAAGCTTTATACAAGTTCGATTGACGATGTAGCGGGTGCGCATATTATCCAAACCATCAACAACACAGTCCACGCCCTTCAATAGCTTTTCAGCATTGTCCACGTTCAGGTTCTCCGGAACAGCCTCAACCTTAACAAAAGGATTCACTCCCATAAGCCTCTTTGCCGAAACCTCAGCCTTCGGATAACGCAAATCTTCTGGTGTGTACAAGACTTGTCTGTGGAGATTGTGCGGCTCCACGGTGTCCTGGTCTATTAGGCGTAGGTAGCCGACACCAGCAAGCGTCAAATAAAGCGATGCAATTGTGCCAAGCCCGCCAAGTCCAACAACAGCAACCTTTGCCTTTGCAAGCTTCTCTTGTCCTTCGCGTCCAAGCTCCTTCATGACAAGTTGTCGACTGTAAAATTCGTCATATGAAATGCGGAATTTTCGTGCTTTGGTCATTTCAAACCTTCCTTAAAGGCGTTAGCGAAGGTATATTAAATGCTGTCTTGCAGCCTTATATTACCCTTTTTCAAAAACTGTTTTTGGTAGATTTCTCTAACCCTCTGTATAGTGTCAGCTTCCTCCGGGGTTTTATCATCCCTTATCCGAGTTATTCTTGCAAAACGCAGTGCCATGCCGCATTTGTATTTTGGGCTCTTCTGAATTTCGTTGTAGGCTACTTCCACCACAATTTTTGGAGTGACGTAGACTCGGCGGTACTCCTCTTTTATGGCAAGTTCTTTTAGACGCCTTGTCATTTCGATGATTTCGGAGTCCGTTAACCCCTTGAAGGTTTTGCCAACAACCAAAAATTCGCCAGTCTCAGCGTCACGCGCCGCCAAATAATAGTCTGATAGCCACTCGCATCTCCGTCCATAACCGTATTCCGCGGCGACAATAACCAAGTCCAGTGGTTCAAGGATAGGCTTTATCTTCAACCAGTGTTTCCCACGAATTCCTGGCATGTATTCGCTGTTCAGCCTCTTAGCCATAAGCCCCTCATGTCCGCAGTCAACAGCCTCTCTAAGGAACCGTTCGGCTTCTTCGGCGCTCTCTGTAATTACCTGTTTTGTCAGCGGTATTCCTCCAGCATTTTCAGCCAAAATTTGTCTCCGCTGCACATAGGGCAGCGAAATTAGACTTTCACCGTTCAAGTATAAGATGTCGAAGAGATAAAGCCTAACTGGGATTGTTTCAGCCACATCCTCTATTTCATGGATTCTTTTAAACCTCCGCATGAGATGCTGGAAGGGGACGGGATGCCCCTTCTCGTCTATGGCTATTACCTCACCCTCTAGAATGGCTTCACCGGCTTTAATTTCCCTTCTTACTATGTCGGCTATTTCTGGCAAACTCTTAGTGACATCCGTTAGTCTGCGACTGAAAATTCGCACCTCATCCCCATGCTTATGAATTTGAACCCTAGCACCATCAAGTTTATACTCAAAGGCGGTTTTTCCACCATGCTCTTTTAAGGCTTCAGCCACATCATTAGCCATCTGAGCCAGCATAAGCTTGACAGGCCTAAAAACTTGAAAACCAATTTTTGACAGTGCTTCCTTGCCTTCAGTTTTTATTAATGCCGCTACAGTGCCAATATCCCCTAACACCATGCCTGCTCTTTTAACAGCTTCAAGCGGTATCTGAAAAGCCTTGGAAACTGCCTGTTCCATTAGCCCCTCGTGGAAGCCTGTCCGCATCTCACCAATGAATATTTTTACCAAATATTTCGCCTCAAGCGGAGAGGCTAAACTAAGTAAAGCCTCTATTAGACGTTCCTTTTTCTCTCTAGAGCCGTATCCAACGGTTTCCGCTATAGCCTCAAAACTCCGCCGAACCTCCAATATTGTTAAAGGCTTCTCAAAAAGCACTGCTTGCCGCCTAACCTTGCAGTTTTCAAAAACAACCTTTGCAGCCGAACCAACGTCTCCGGTCTTGTTAAAGGCTTCCAGGAAAACTTTCCAATCAACCCCAGTTATACGCCTAATAATTTCGCTTAAAGTTGCCCAGCTCACATCAAGAGTTTGCTGACTCCACTTTGGAAAAGGCCTCCCCAAAATCATTGAAATTGCAGGCTCAACCTCGCCAGGTTCAAGGTTCTTAAGAAAATCTGCTACAAGATTTATGGCTGGAATCCGCCGGCTCATGCCCTCAAGTCTCTCACATAATTCCGCCAGGGTCCTAAACGGCGTTGGCATACAACACTTCAGTCCTACCATGCTAAAATAATGCAACTCAAAATTAAAACTGTTTTATTTATTCAGCAAGAGGCAAAATAAAAAAGGATATGACGCTTTTAAAAAGACTCTTCGAGTTTCGCCTTAACCTCTTTTATCTTTTTCTCAGTCTCCAAAACTTTTTCGCTTTCACCTAAAACCCTATAACAGTCTCTTGCGTACTCCAATGCACTGACGCCGAATCTGTCAAAGCCCTTTTGGAAGGAAAGCTCCGCGGACTTTAGGAAATATTCAACGGCCCCGGTGTAATCCTTCAGCATGAAAGCACATTCGCCAGCTTTAAAGAGGGCATATGTGGCGTCGAAGAAATTGTTTGCTTTTTTATACAGCTCGGAAGCCTTCAGAAACTTCTCTTTAGCCTCCTCATACTTGCCAATTTCGTAAAGCGTGTTCCCATCCTTGTGCAACTTAACAGGGTCTTCTTCAGCCATAAACCATCAACCCAACAACTTGCTAACACAATCTACAAACATACAATTTAGGTTTTCCCTACAATAACATGAAAATTTTTAACTAGTAGAGAGAATAAAGCCATTATCTAGGCCAGCAAAACGGAACCACGATGTCAAAATTAGTCTCAATAATAGTCACAACCCTTAATGAAGAGCGCTACATCGAGGACTGCCTAAGGTCTTTGAAGAACCAAACATATAACAACAGAGAAATAATCGTTGTTGATTCGAATTCCGAGGATAAAACCGTAGACATCGCCAGAAAATATGCAGACAAAATTCTAATTCAAAACTGCATAATACCCGCTGGAAGAAACATAGGAGCAAGGGAGGCAAGGGGGGACATCTTCCTCTTTGTAGACGCCGACATAGCTCTCCTTCCAAACTGGATTGATACAGTTTTGCCATATCTAAACGAGGACAAGGTTGTGGCTGCGTATGGAGATTTGCTCCCTAAAGAGAGAACATTAAAAGCATGGCTGGCGTACAGCAAAGAGGAATTATCAAATTTTGTTTTAAGGGAAGCAAAAATTCCATGTTTCGGAAAAATAGGGACAGCTGTAGCAATCAAAAGAGACGCCTTTGAAAAAGTTGGAGGCTTCACAGAGAAGAATGCATGTGGCGAAGATATCGACATGTCCTTAAAATTAAGAGAGTATGGAAGAATTAAGTTCGTTCGCAACGCAAAAGGATATGTTTCGATGAGAAGATTTGAGAAAAGTGGTTATCTAAAACTTTCCCTCCTATGGTTCACAATAGGCTCTTCTTATATATTAACAAGGAAAGCTTTGCTTTCACGGTACTCAAGAGAATACCCATAGAATAGCGTTAGCTTTTAATCTTTTTAAATAAGCTCCTATACAAGACATAGACTGTGTAGAACGCATATGCCATGCATAATTTTGGAAATCTGCGAAACGTCCCAAAACGCAGGTTCTCAATGAGTATACGGATGCTTCCCTCTATCGTCCAAGCTTCTGGAGGCCTATAATGTATGCAGTAGGGGTCATAGGCTGCGACCAATCTAAAGCCTTTCTTCTCAATCCATTCCTTGATGAAGGCATCCTCAAACACGTGCAAATTTCTTGGAATATCAATGTCTTTAATTGCGTCGCGGCGTACAAGCAGATCATGGGTTCCTCCTCTTAAATCAAAAATTTTTCTGGTTATTTTCAGAAAGAGCTTTAGGACAATTGGGTTTTTGATGCCATGCCAGATTTCTATACCCCAGACTCCTCCAACATCCTCCTTTACGAGATTTTTGGCTTTCTCAAACCATTTGTCGCATAATACGACATCGCTGTCTACAAAGACGAACCACTCTGTTGCGGCTTCGTTTATACCCTTCATTCTTGCGCTGCCCCGCGTCCCGTTGTCCATTAACAGAACAACATTTCCGTATTTCTCTTTAAATTTCTCAACAATCCTCAAAGTATTGTCAGTTGAGTATCCATCAACTATTATTAAACGGTTCACCGGAATGTTTCCGTAGATTGAGTTTAGGCATTTTTCTAGAACTCTTTCACTGTTTTTGGTAAGCACCACAACGTCCACTTTCTGAATAGTCACCCTACTACACCATCTCACGGCATGCAACAATATTCCAAACTGGTAATCCAAGAGATTAAAAGGATTTATACTTCCCCAAGTTTTAAAGCTTCATCCGCACCATTAACAGTTTTATATTCAAACCAAAAGGTATTGATTATAAAATGAGCTGGCACAAACTTCAAGCGGTGCCCTAAATGTCTATTAAGAAAGCCTTAGGCATTGTATCGCGGGTTTTAGCCCCAAACAGACCTTACCATGTCCAATGGATGGTTACAAGAAGGTGTAACTACCGCTGTGCTGGATGTAACGTCTGGCGAGAACAGGATAACGAGGAACTGTCAACTGAGGAAATTAAACGAGGTTTGGATGTCCTTCGGAAACTGGGTGTTGTTGAAGTCTTAATATCTGGCGGCAATCCACTATTGAGGGCGGATATTGATGAAATAATTGAATACGCGTCACGTTACTTCTTTACAACGGTTTATGATAACGGCAGTATGGCGGCTGAAAAAATTGATGTTTTAAGGCACGCGAATTTCGTCGCAATTTCAATAGACAGCCTAAACCCTGAAAAAAACGACCGCATAAGAGGTGTTAAAGGCGCATGGAAAAGGGCCATGGAGACCGTTGAAAAACTTCATAAGGAAGGCATCAACGTAAGCGTGACGCCGACCATTTCGCAGGCCAACCTTTACGAGATTGTTGATTTCACCAAATATTTCTTGAAAAGAGGAATTCCGGTCTGGTATTCCCTATACTCTTATGATGCAGCGGAAAGTTCAAACTCACTTTTTAAAATAGGTAAAGAGGAAGATGTTTTCCTGATAAGGGATAGGGATGCCATGGTGAAGGTTTGCGACTCGCTTCTGGAAATGAAACGAGAAGACGACAATGTTTTAATAACAACCAAAGTTTTAGAAGCCATTAAATGCCTTTACTTAGAGAATAGGAGGATTTGGAAATGTCGTGCGCTTCAGAATTTTTTTGTAATAAATCATCGAGGCGAAGTTGCTGGTTGCCACCTTCATGAGCCAGTCGCCTCAATCTTTGAATTACCTAATCTTTGGAAAAGCGATAGATTTGAAGCGTTAAGGAAAAAATACAGCGAATGTGAGAAGTGCACCTATCTTTGTTACATCTTTTACTCAATTCATGGGAGTGTCGCTGGCAATCTTGAAATAGTCAGGGATAAGTGGCGGAGCGCAAGATTTTTTCTAAAGAGACATTAGATGCGCAGAGTTTAATATTTCCGTAACAGCCTTCTCAACTGCTTGACGACTGCTTAGTTTTGGTTCCCACCCGAATTTTTTAAGCCTCTCAATGCTTAACAACATGATTTTTACGTCGCCCTTCCATCCTCTACCCCCGTTGACACCTTTCGTGAAAACATAGTGGACGTCTCCTAGTCCCATTTTTGCGCATACAATGTCTGCTATTTCCTTGACTGTTGTCATGTCCTCCGATCCTACGTTGAAAATGCTTACCTTTTCATTGCTTGCGTGCACGCCGGTTAAGATGGCGTCTATGCAATCCTTAACATGCAAGTAGGATTTTGTTTGGGTGCCATCACCAAGTATCTCAAGTTTTTTTGGGTTTTCCCGGAGCTTTTTTATGAAATCGTGTATAACTCCGTGCTGCGACCTCAAACCTACAATGTTTGCCAGCCTATAAATTATGGCCTTGAAGCCGTATGTGTTGGCGTATGCTGATATGAGGGCCTCTGCGGCTAATTTGGATGCGCCATAAGTTGATATGGGTGTTAGTGGAGCATAATCTTCGGGAGTTGGTATTACTTTTGCATCTCCGTAAACTGTTGAAGAAGAAGTGAAAATCAGCGTTTTTATATGTCCCACCTTACGGATTGCTTCGAGAAGGTTGAATGTTGCAAGTACATTTTGCTCGTAGTGAATTGTCGGGTTTTCTGAGCCAATGCGAACTTCTGGGTTGGCAGCAAGATGGAAAACAGTGTCACATACACTTAAAGGCTCAACAATTTCTGAAGGAAACAGTAAATCGCCACGTATAAACCTGAAATTAGGCGCGTTCAACCATTTCTTTACATTTTCAAGAGTGCCTAAACTTAAGTTATCAAATACAATAACATCTGCGCCCATCCCGCATAATCTATCCACCAAGTGACTCCCTATGAAACCTGCACCACCAGTCACAAAAATCCTCCCTAAATTCAGAACTGTGGACATTTTCATCCTTCTGAGAATTTATATTTCAAAGGCTAGCATATTTATTTTGATATATCCCGCTTTTTTAATGCAATCCATAAGTGATCGCATTCTGGACGAGGTAGATGCTTTTCGCGTTTATCTTTGTGAACAATAATACGCGCGTTTGGATTGCTTAAAAACTCGCCGATCACAAAGGCGTCAATCTTCTCCTCCCTCAATTTTTTGAGAACATGCTCCGCGGACTCTGGCTTGGCCGCTATAAGCATGGCTCCAGAGCTTATTAGCTGCAGTGGATCTATCTCTAAAAGTCTACAGATCTCCATTGTTTCTTTTGCCACTGGAATATCCTCTTCAAAAACTTTGACGCCCAAGTTTGAGGCATCTGCCATTTCATGGATACCTCCTAGGATGCCGCCCTCTGTTGGGTCATGCATGGCGTTTACCCCACCTGTTTTAAAGGCTGCAATACCCTCTTTTACAACGCTTATTTTCTCAAAAAACCTCTGCGCAGACTTCAAAAGCCTATCATCGGCACCCATCTTCAGAAGCAGATCATAGCGCTCAGTTGCAAGGATGGCTGTCCCCTCAATGCCAGCACTTTTTGTTATAATAAGTTTGTCTCCGGGTCTGGCTCCACCTGCAGTAACATAACGCCCATTATCTGTTATTCCCAAGGCGCACCCTATAACAACTGGATTGGTGAGTCCAGGTGTCACTTCGCAGTGTCCCCCAATAATTGCCATCTTTAAATCCTTTGCAGCGGCATCCATCTGAGAACATATAACCTCAATGATTTTCCTATCAGCGTTTTCTGGAAGCAATATACATGAAAGGAAAAAGGCTGGTTCTACGCCAAAAGTAGCAACATCGTTTGCATTAATGTTCACTGCAAGCCAGCCAATACGTTCAACAGCACCAGTAATAGGATCCATTGAAGTTACTAGGGATTTTCCATCTAAGTTGATAATCGCGCCGTCAAAACCAGCTGAAGGTCCTAGAACGACCTCCGCTCGTTTATAGCCAAGATTCTTAAAAACAACTTCTTCCAAAATCTCTACTGGGACTTTTCCAAAAGGTAGACTCAACTGTTTACCTCCTCTTTTTCGACTTGTTATCTCTCTTTCAAGTAGGGCGCCGAGCGCCACACCACTTTTACAATTGGTAATGCAACCATTGTGCCTATTAGCATTTGCCCAATATTTACCGGGATCTCAGCCGCTGCCACAACTTCAATTTTGAAAAGCGGGTAAATCAAGAACCATTGGTATAGGAAGTACCCTACAACCATGCAAAAACCTCCGGTGATTGTGGAGAAAATCACCCAACCGAACTCGGGATCAGCTATAAAACCTATTGCGGCTATTGAAATGGCTATTGCAACACCAAGGAACACCCAAAAATAGGTTGGAATGTAAAGTTTGAACACCCACCAACCTAATGTCAGTTCAACTTCACCGCTATAATAGATTGAACCAATCCAGCCTAATAGAACACCTGCAACAACACCTAAAATTGTTGTTAGAAGTTTCCATTGAAGCTTTGAACGAAGCTTTGGATTCCTCTTTTTAAGTATCCCAACCACCGCGCCCTCACAAGCCTTAATAAAAAGTGTGCCGGGCGCGTAGTGGGGATAACCCAACAATATATCAGCTAGCATTGAGCCAACTCCACCCGCAAAGGCTCCCACAAACGGCCCGAAGAGTAGCGCGGATAGAAAAACCATGGATTCGCCTACATTGAAAAATCCCTCTGTTGCGGGAACATAAATTGAAAAAATCATGGTTGCTATGCAAACTAAACCCGTAAAAACGGCTGTTGCTGCTAGGTCGAATGTCGAAATTTTGTATTTCATACCCAATAGTAAAGTTATAACTATACTATATATAAATCTTTCAGCTCTTTCATATTAACAATTTTATTTCGGATATGGCTTTCAAAGCCCTTTTACCTCGCTTGGTTACTTTAAAAAATCTTTTCCCATCCTTTTCGTATCTTGTTACTAGCCCCCTTTCTAAAAGTTCATTTAAGTGTTGGTATATGGCGGCTCTTGTCATTGTTTTTCCGAGTTTTTTCCATAGATCGTAGCCATAAGTTTCTTTTTCGCTCAAGATTCTAAGTATTTTCGCTTTTGTACTCAACTCCAATCCGATGACTGCTGTTTTCTTTTTCTTCGTTAAAGCTTGAAGAATATCTGTCGCTTTTAGCCCACTTCCAGTTATCAAGCATACAACTTTGTCCTTTTTGTTGATAACCCGCTCATTTACGAGTTTTTTTAGCGCTGCGTATGTTGCTGCACTTGCTGGTTCAGCGAAGGCTCCTTCAAGTTTTGCAATTTCTTGCTCTGCTAAGAAAATCTCTTCGTCTGAAACCGATGTGGCTGTTCCTTGTGATTCTTTGATGGCTTTAAGGGCCAGTTTACCAAACCGGGGGTTTTTAACTAGTATGGCAAGCGCGTGGGTTGAAGGTTTTGTTTTGAGAATAGGCTCTTGAACATTTTGCATGTATGCCTCAACAATTGGTGAGCATCCCTCGGCTTGAACGCCAACCATCCTTGGAAGAGAGTTTGCTTCGCCCCTTATTTGAAGCTCTTTGAAGCCCTTCCAAACGGCGTATAATGTTCCTCCGCTTCCCATGGAGGCTATAAACCAG
>Ga0272445_1001070_pt1 | contig 22658 bp, 18 predicted proteins | sample YNPCB0031_FD_194404 | JGI IMG/M metagenome (GOLD analysis project Ga0272445, IMG submission 194404) | Hot spring sediment microbial communities from Yellowstone National Park, WY, United States - YNP-CB-003-1 | ecosystem: Environmental > Aquatic > Thermal springs > Hot (42-90C) > Sediment... | reverse complement strand
CCATAATTTTCTTTTATAAAATACAAAAAAGAAAATCCGTGATTATAAACGATTTCTCCCTGCCACGCCTGCTTTGCTTCAAAATTCCAAAGGTATTTTAGAGGATAGATTTTTTTGTGATAAAGTAAAGTTCGCAAAATCATATTTCTATAAGAGTCAAGAGCATCATGACCGAGCTCAGCAGTCACAAGTTGAGCTATACCTTCCGTAAAATAAGCTGGCTCAGAGTAAGGAGGCAAGCCAAAGCCAAAACCACCAACTAATGTAGCTTGTCGCTCAGACAATGAAATAGAACATAAACTCCCCTTACCTATTCCACAAAAGAGTCCTCCACTTATAAAAACCGTTGGAACATACCTTGATGTTTTTTTAGCTTTTCTCAAAGCGACGATATGAGAAAATTCGTGCGTCAGAACATCTTCAAGCCATGGGTGTCTTCCTCTCAAAGGAACATAATAAATATCAGCAGCAAAAATAACTATTTGGTCAAAGATTTCAATAGCAAACCCATTCCCTATATCATCAACATCTAAAAAGACAATATGGGTTTTTCTATCAAGCGGATTTTTAAGGGTATTTACGACATGGTGATATGCTTTTTCTTCTAAAAATTGAGCGCTTCTTTGAGCAAAATCTTCAAGACCATCATAGTAATATAAAACAAAATGAGTAGTCTCTATGCTGTACCATTTCTTTACAAGATTGAAATTCAGAACAAAAAAAGGTATAAGAAAGAAACCCACCATAAACTAAAAACTTTAACTTACAAAGATAAATTTATTATTTTTCTTCAAATATCATTTTTTAAGGTAAAAACCTTGTTGATTAGGCTGATGATCAATAAATGATCATCTGGTCAGCTTTATTTGTGCGATCTGTTTTGGTATTTCTTTGCCTATGGTTTCTGAAAATCGGTTCCTTGAAATCTGTTATATTTTTCTCATCTACATTTTCTTCATATATTTTTTTCTTACATCGTTGACAAAAATATGAGCAAGTCTTGTAGGTTCTGGTATTCTGAAACCAGCTGTCATTTTCTTGACAACCTGAACTGCATCGTCTAGTGTTATTTTATGTCCTACTGATACTACGATTGGCTGAGCTTTCTCATCTGTACACATCAGATAACCCACGACTTTTCCTTTGAACCTCAGTGGAGCTGTTTCCCATTTACGTTTTGGTAGAAAATCTGGAGTACCGACCAAAATAGATTTAGCAACTCCGATAGATGGTTTATCATATATCACGCCTATATGAGAGGCTATACCGAAAAATCTCGGATGCGCAACTCCTTGACCGTCAACGAAAATTATGTCAGGTTCTGTTTTAAGCTTTGAAAAAGCTTCCAAAATAGCTGGCGTCTCACGAAAAGAAAGAAGTCCCGGAATATACTTGAATTTTACTTCTTTTATTGCAAAAACTTTTTCAACTATTGATAAATCTTCATAATTTAGAACAACGGCAGCAGCAAAAAGTATATCTGAACCAATATTGTATGATATATCTACACCTGCTATAAGGCGAGGGGTAAAATCAAGTTTTTGCTCCCTTACGATTTTAGAAAGTTCTTGTTGTAGCTTTTTGGCATCCTCTTCTGTGAGATCCCACCTGTGATTTAGCTTTGGCTCCATAATTTACTCATATATTCTGAGGTAAAAAGGTGCGTCAAGGACAACATCAAATCTTGAACATTCTTCAAGAGCATCTTTGAAATCTTTTTCAACACACTCATGAGTTATGATAAATATAGGAACTCCTTCCTTCCCGTAGCCCCTTCCCTTTTGTAAAACTGATTCTATTGATACTTTGTGTTTTCCAAAGCTATCAGCTATTTTTGCCAAAACCCCAGGTCTATCCACAACCCTAAGCCTTACATAGAATTTTGAAATCATAAGGTCTGGCTGAATTACCTTTTCGCGTGATAAGGAAAATGACCTCTTTGGATAAGGTTGGTGATGTATTGCAGATTCAATTATATCAGATAGAACAGAAATAGAAGTTGGATCACCGCCTGCTCCTTGACCTTTTAAAAACAACTCACCCAATCTTTTCCCCTTTATGATAACAGCATTAAGATTGCCCTTGACCTGAGATATTGGAGATTCATAAGGTATGAGAGCGGGAAAAACGGAAATCTCTAATTTTTCCTCGTTCCCATATATTTTTTTTCTTGAAACAGCAATTGACTTTATAGCGTATCCGAAATCTTTTGCAAATTCTATATCTATCTTTTCAATTGAGGATACACCTTCTTTGAGTATATCATCGGGTTTTACTCTTACACCAAAGCAGAGAGCAGTTAGTATGCAAATTTTTTGAGCCGCATCTGTTCCATTAATATCAAAAGAAGGGTCAGGTTCTGCATATCCCAATTTTTTTGCTTGTTCCAGAGCTTCTGCAAACTCAAGGCCTGACTCCATAGAAGATAAGATATAATTAGTTGTTCCGTTCAGTATTCCTACAATTTCTGTTATCTCATCTGGTACAGCATTTTGTATGGTTCTTATTACAGGTATTCCTCCTCCAACAGATGCATCAAATAGAACATTTGGATCGCTAAAAATTTCATCATCTATTGAAAGGAGAAACTTATTTGCCGAAACAACTTTTTTTCCACTCTTCAAAGCTTCCTTTATAAAAGTGCGAGCTGAATCAATATCTCCTATAAGCTCCACCACTATATCTGGGTCAGCTTTCATAATATCTGAAAAATGAGATGTTAGAAGTTCCTGAGGGATTTTGAAGCCATTGATTGTCCTCTGCTTCTTTTTATCTCTCACAAGTATCTTAACTATTTCCAAATCTAAACCGTATCTTGACCTTATTATATCTTTTAGCTCAAATATATTTCTCACGAGGTATTTTCCAACATTACCACACCCTAAAATTGCAACTTTTACCTTCCTCATACTCCTTTTAGACTATTTCGGCAACTTTGCTTTTATTTTTTTTGCTTTTATTTTGTGCATATTATTTAGAAAACAAAATGGATAAGATAGAAAGAGAAATTAAATAAAAAGATTATATATTAAGTAAATCTATGCACAGGAAACTGATTTCTAAAAAATAACTTTATGTAGTAGAGACTTTTCCAATTTCAATTTTCTGCAGAACTTTTCCTTTTCTGCTTTTGATTATAAATCTATCAGAAGGTCTTTTTCCTCTTCTTGTCTTATAGCCCTTTGCCAAAAGTCCCCAAGGAGAAACTGGATGAGGGTTGCCTTGCGGAGACCTTCCCTCACCTCCTCCATGTGGGTGGTCAACAGGGTTCATAGCTACACCTCTGACATGGGGTCTTCTTCCAAGCCATCTTGACCTTCCTGCTTTACCTAAACTAATAAGTTCATGCTCTTCAAGTCCGACTTGTCCTACCGTTGCGAGGCAATCACCATGAATTAATCTTTCTTCTTTTGATGGAAGTCTTACAAGAGCATATTTACCTATTTTAGCAAGGATCTGAGCCCAGCTTCCAGCCGACCTACAAAGTTCAGCTCCTGCGCCCGGTACAAGTTCTATATTGTGAATGATAGTTCCATCTGGGATATATTTTAGAGGCATAGCCCATCCTACCCGAGCTTCTATTTTATTTTTTGATGATAAGATTGTATCTCCAACTTGTAATCCTTTTGGCCAAATTATATATCTTTTTTCACCATCTTTATACTGAACAAGGCAAATTCTTGCAGTTCTGCAAGGGTCGTACTCTATTGATACCACTTTACCGGGTATATCAAATTTATCTCTTTTAAAATCAATTATTCTATATCTTTTTTTATGCCCTCCCCCTCTGTGTCTTGCCGTTATTCTTCCCATATTGTTTCTTCCGGCTTTTTGTTTCCATCTATCAAGAAGGCTTTTCTCTGGTTCATCTTTTGTTATTTCAGCAAAATCGTATCCTGTCATGTGTCTTCTACCGGGGGTTATAGGTTTATATGTTTTTATTCCCATTTATTTTACCTCCTTTGATTTACTTTTTTGTATAAGCTTATAAGTATTTATTTATTTGCTGGCAAAGTGAATTTTTCAGTAATTTTTCCTATATCTAATTGTCCCTCAATTGAAACTATTGCCTTCTTGAACGAAGGTCTCCTTCCCACAAAAATTCCTCTTCTTTTCACTTTACCTCTATATATCATTGTATTAACTTTCTTGACTTTGACACCAAATATTTTTTCCACAGCTCTCTTTATCTGAGGTTTAGTTGCATCAATACGGCAGATAAAAACAAACTTTCCCTTCTCGCTGAGTTTATGAGATTTCTCTGTTAAAACTGGGGTCAAAATTACATCTTCTGGCGCAATATTTGTAATAGTTTTCATTTTTCTTTCAATTTTATTTTTATTTTCTTGTATTTTATTCTCTTGCATTTTATTTTTCCTCCACCTTTACATTATATCTTTGTAAAATTTTAAGAAATGCGTTTTTCTCAAACACTGCAAAATCGTATTTCAAAATCTCGTAGGCATTTATCTCATCTACCGGTAGAACCCGTGAAAGCTGAACTGCTCTGAAAGATAGCAACACATTTTTCTTTGAACCATCTGTTATGAGAATTAAAGGATAAGCTTCCAAGTTTCTTATGATTTCAGTTGCTTTTTTGGTTTGGGGACTATCAAAATTTAATTCATCTATGATTTTAAGTTTTCCTTCGATGAACTTTGAAGCAATTGCACTTCTTAGAGCTTCTTTCTTTTCTTTCTTATTCATCTTGAATGAATAATCTCTTGGATGAGGTCCGTGAGCGACAGCTCCTCCGACCCAGTGAGGGTTCCTTATAAAACCTTGTCTTGCTCTACCTGTATGTTTTTGTGGCCAAGGTTTTCTCCCACTTCCGCTAACAGTTGATATGGTCTTGGTCTCATGTGTTCCTGCTCTTTTTCCAGCAAGATACCATCTGATATAATACCAAAGAAGATTTTTATTAGGTGTGGAGAAGAAGCTTTTTTCTACTTTGATTTGACCCTTCTTCTCCCCTGATAAAGCATCATGAACATCAATACTGATGAAATCATCTGAAACGGCTTTGTTTAAAGATGAAGTAACGGCTTCCATTTATAATTCCTCCTTGTTTTTTATTTTTTACCTATTTATTTTTTTATTTTGCATCATTTATTTATAAATCAATTTTTCTTTGCACTCTATACTATCTCAGTTTTTTTCTTATCAAAACTTTTCCCCCTATTGAACCTGGGACGGAGCCTTTAACAGCTATTATTTCATTCTCTTTATCAACATAAACGACCTTGAGATTTTTTATCGTTATAGTTTGCATTCCCATATGTCCTGCCATTTTTTTTCCTTTCCAAACTCTTCCGGGTTCAGTTTTTTGTCCTATTGATCCTGGTCTTCTATGAGACATAGAACCATGACTTGCCGGTCCGCCGGAAAATCCCCATCTTTTTACAACACCTTGAAAGCCCCTACCTTTGCTTGTTCCTGTAATATCTACTAAATCACCCACTTGAAAAATTTCAACTCCAACTTTTGAACCCACTGGGGGAAGATTATCTTGGGAAATAACGCTAAATTCTTTTATTGTTTTAAAACCTTTTTCAATTCCAGCTTTTTTTATTATGCCTAGGATAGGTTTGGGAACATTCTTTATTTTACATTCATCAAAAGCAACTATCGCTCTCTTTTCCAGTTTATCATTAGATTTTACCTCTCTGTATCCAAGAATAAAACCTCCCGAAAGTTTCAAAATTGTGACTGGTACTGTATTTCCTTCCTGATCAAATATCTGTGTCATTCCGACTTTATGCAAAACAAGACCTGAAATCATTTTTTATCCTCCTTTTTCTATTGTATTCAATCTATATATATAAAACATCTTAATTTATTCAATTTTCATCTCTATATGTATTCCCGGGGGTACATCAATTTTTCTTAATTCTTCTATTGTAGCGGCTTGTGGGTCGAGAATGTGAATAAGTCTTTTATGAATCCTTAATTCAAATGATTCCATAGATTTCTTATCTGTATGCGGCGAGCGGAGGATTGTCCATCTTTTTATTTTAACTGGTAAAGGTATAGGACCGACGACCTTTGCATTTGTTCTTTCAGCGGTTCCGACTATTTCTCTTACTGTGTTATCAAGGAGCCTGTGGTCATAAGCTTTTAGCTTTATTACTATCTTATTAAAGTTAATCATGGCAAATCTTCCCTCCTTACATTTTTAATTTTTCAATTTTAATTTTTCGCTGATGCACCTTTTCTTGCCTCAACTATCTGATTCATAATAGAATTGGGAACTTCTTCATATCCGTGGAATTCCATAATGTAGTATCCTCTACCTTGCGTTAGAGATCTCAAAGTTGTAGCATATCCGAACATTTCAGATAGTGGTACAAATGCTCTGATAGCTCTAAAACTACCTTTTATAGCTATATCTACTATTCTTCCTCTTCTTGAATTCAAATCTCCTATAACTGTTCCCAAAAATTCCTCAGGAGTGTAAACTTCAACTTTCATAATAGGTTCAAGCAGAATTAATCCAGCTCTTTTGACAGCATCTTTTAAGGCGATAGAAGCTGCTATTCTGAAAGCGATATCAGAAGAATCAACCTCGTGGAATGAACCGTCATAAAGTGTAACTCTGAGATCAACGAGAGGATAGCCTGCTAAAACTCCTTCCTCCATAGCGTCTCTAATACCCTTTTCAACAGAAGGAATGAATTCAGCAGGAATTATTCCACCTTTTATCTGATTTACAAATTCAAAGCCTTTACCTCTTTCAAGAGGCTCAACTCTTATTATTACATGTCCATATTGTCCTCTACCACCTGATTGTCTTATATATTTTCCTTCCGCATCAGCAGTTCCTACTATTGTTTCCTTGTAAGCTACTTGGGGTTTGCCCATCCTTGTTTTCACCCCATATTCTCTTTCAAGCCTATCTTTTATTATTTCAAGGTGGAGCTCTCCCATTCCCCACATTATAGTTTCTTGTGTTTCATGATTGTATTTTACCTTAAAAGATGGGTCCTCTATTTCAAGCTTGTGCAATGATATAAAAAGTCTTTCTTGGTCCTGTTTAGTAAGCGGCTCAATAGAAGCATAAATGACAGGTTCTGGAATATCTATACCTTCAAGTATGATTGGGTTTTCTTTCAAGCAAATTGTATCTCCTGTTATAGTGTCTTTCAATCCTGTAACTGCTACAACATCACCTGCTGATACCTCATCAATATCATCTCTTCTATTTGCAAACATTCTCATAACTCTTCCTATTCTTTCAGTTTTTCTCAGACGAGGATTATATATTGTAGTTCCTGGTTTCAATTTTCCGGAATATATTCTTACATAGGAGAGCTGACCTGCGTAAGGGTCATTCATTATTTTAAAAACGATACCACAAAGGGGACCATTTTCATCAGGGGGTAAGACTATTTCTTCTCCGCTATCTGGATGTCTCCCCTTCACGCTACCCCTATCAATAGGAGATGGTAGATAGAGTAAAATTCCGTCTATCATAGGTTGAACTCCCTTGTTTTTAAGGGATGAGCCACAGAAAACAGGAACTCCCTTGAACCCTATGGTTATTCTTCTTACAGCACTATAAATATCGTCTTCTGTTATGGAATCAGGATTTTCTACATATTTAGCCATGAACTCATCATCAAGGTCAGCAATAGATTCTATCATCTTTTCTCTCCATTCAGCGGCTAAATCTTTAAATTCATCTGGAATCTCTTCATAATAGTATGTTCTTCCCTCATCTTCTTCTGAAAAGTAAATTGCTTTCATTTTTATGAGATCTATACAACCCTTAAATGTTTCCTCTTTTCCGTTTGGTATCTGCAAAGGAATAGGAGTTATATCTAATTTTTTCTTTATATCTTCTAATGTTGCAAAATAATCTGCCCCGACTCTATCCATTTTGTTGACATAGCAAATTCTTGGTACAGAATACTTGTTAGCTTGTCTCCAAACCGTTTCAGACTGAGGTTCAACACCATTTACTGCATCAAAAATTATAACACATCCATCAAGAACCCTTAATGATCTTTCCACTTCAACTGTGAAATCTACGTGTCCGGGAGTATCTATTATATTTATTTTGTGTTGTTTCCAGTAACAAGAAACTGCTGCGGAAGTTATAGTGATACCTCTTTCTTTTTCCTGAGGCATCCAATCTGTGACGGTGGTTCCCTCATCAACATCTCCAATTTTATATGTTGTTCCCGTATAAAAGAGGACTCGTTCGGTTGTAGTTGTTTTACCTGCGTCTATGTGAGCTACAAATCCGATATTCCTCACTCTCTCTAATGGAACTTTTTCTTCCTTTACAGCCATAGTTTAAACCCCATTTATTAATTTTATTTTGGCTATCAAACAAAAGTATTCATAAGATAATGAATAAAGGAAAACAAAAAACAAATTTCAGGAATTTTCCATCAGAGAAAAGTAGAGCTCAAGATACTTTTTGATCATAAAATCTCTTGTATATTTTTGAAATAGCTCGCGAGATTTTCCTGAGAGGACTTTTCTCAATTTCTCATCAGTTAAGATTTTTTTTATAGCTTCTTTGAGCTTTTGTTCGTTTCTTGGTGGAACAAGTAAAACATATCCACCAGCAAAATACGGGATTCCACCAACCGAAGAAGCAACGATTGGAATTCCAAATTTTCCAGCTTCAATTATCGTGACTCCCCAAGCTTCATTCAAAGACGGGACACAAAAGACATCAAAAAGAGGGTAAAAATCATCAGGAGGATAGATCCAACCTGTAAAGAGAAAATTTTCTTTTCCCAAAATTTTTTCTGCAAGTTCTTGAAGTCTTTTTCTTTCAGAACCATCTCCAACTATGAGCAAAAAAATTTTTTGGTCCAAATCTTTCAGAAGAAGTGAAAATGCCTTTATAAGATATTCAATACCCTTCACAGGTTCAAGACGAGATATTGTTCCAACAATTTTTAATCCAGAGTTTTTCAAACTAATTATTTTATCTTTTATTTTTTCTATTTCTTCATCTGTTTTGTTTCCCAAGATTTTTTTTTGTTCTTTCTGATCTGATAATTTCACTTCTGCTTTTGGTATAAAGAAAAATCTCCCTCTATATCCCACATTTTCAAAAGCTTCTTTCTCATCTTCTGTTCTCACGACCAGCACATCTGTAAATTTTCCTGCTATGAATTCCAAAAGCTTGAATAAAAAAGTTTTAGGTTTTGAAAAGTATCCTGAAAATATATGTCCGTGAGGTGAATAAATTTTGTGTGGAACTTTACAAATAAATCCTGCAAGGCGACCAATAAATCCTGCCTTTGATGTGTGAGCATGAATTATATCTGGCTTTTCTAAAAGAATTATCTTTATTAGCTCAAGCAAAGCCAAAATATCTTTAACCAAAGATACATCTCTTACTAAATTTTTTACTCGCAAAATTTTTATATCAGTGGGGATTTCAATTTCGTTATCACAATACCCACTTACAAGTACCTGATCAAAAAATTTATTTATTTCTTTACTGCGTGTGACTTCTAAAACTTCGTAAGGAACTCCTCCCCTTTCAAGCCGAGTTATAATTCTCAAAATTTTTGGCTTATTCTTTTTATTTCTTTCATTCACATCAAAAATTTAAGAAGCTATTTCAAAAACTTTTTTAAATCTTGGAATAAACAAATAATCCCGGCAGTATTGAGAAAAAAATTATTCGGGTTATTTTTCAGATGTTCTTTAATCTCCTGTTTTTGCCTATAAACCTTACTACTCTTTGGAGGTAAGATAAAGTTGTTGAAGTAAATACCGTCAAGAAAAGATGTGTAATGAATAAATTTTGAGTTTTCAGAATGCTTTATGAATTTTATTATTTCGTCAATCTGTTTATCTTGCGCTCCTCCGGATTCCTTGATATGTTTTGCTTCTATTATTAGAAAATGATTTCCTACTTTTAAAACAACATCTGGCAGTTTCCCCTGATGTTCATCACTAAATTTGTATCTAATATTGAAATTTTTGCAAAAATTTCTAAAGAGTTTCTCATCTCCTGAATCTGGTAAAAAATAGCCTAACTTTTGAATTTTAATGTCTTCAATTTTCCTAAAATGAGAGAGCTTTTCAAGATTAAATTTTTCCTTTGCTAAACCTATAATTTTTATTATCCCGCTTGTTCCTTTCTTTCTTGACGCTCCGATATCATATAATGCCTGAACAGTGATGTTTGAATAACCTAACCTATCATATAACTTTTTTCGGCGGAGACAATATTCTTTCAGTAGTTCAGCTAAAACTGTTTTCTGATTTTGTAGTTTATTAAATACTGAAAAAGATAAATCTAATGTTTTCCAGAATGCAACAAATTCAGTATATTGAATTTTGTCTGTATCTGAAATGATTTCATAGATTTCATCAAGGATTTTCTTTGCTGAATTTTCGTCTTTCTCCAATAGCACGCAATAAGTCGTTATCAAATCTCTCAACCTTTCTATACTTTTAATCAATTTTTTATCATCAACTATAATCTCATCAGATATGTAGTATTCATCTACTATTGGTTCCGGATTTTTAAGAGATATTTTCCAGTATTCTAAATTTCTTTTTAACCCCATAAAGATAGATTCTTTTTACGCTGGACAGTATTTACAAACGAAACTATACCTTCTGCATCTTTGCTTTTAATCAAATCTACCAATTTATTTAGTTGCTCTTCGCTCTTCAAGCTAAAAAAAGGAAAAGTTTCTATCAATGCCTTTACCTGAGAAAGTCCCAAGTATTTTCTTGTATATTCACTGTTTGAGTACTTGTATGTAGTCATAAACTCACTATCAGTTTTTTCCCTAAAATACTCTAACAATAAGTTGAAATAATCTCTCAAAATAAGTTGTATCTCTGTTGATAATTTTGGATGAAAGAAGATTTGTATCGGATGAGTTCTATATTTTGATTTTGAAACCAAAATTCCATCCACTCCATAAACTTCTTTAACTAAATACAATCCCGCTCTTCCTTCAAATTTTCCTGTATCAAGTGTCCTAACGAAAAGTATATTTGATTTGACTTTTTCATAAAGTTCATCGTTCACAAATATCAACTTTTTTTCGTACTCTTTCCCATCAAAAGCGTTAACATCAATAACCCAAATTTGTTTATTGCCCTTGTTTTTCTCAACTTCATCAATGGTCAAATAGAAAGAAAATTTTAAAGGTTTATCTGCTCTGCTGTTTAAAACAAAATCCTCAAATTCATTCCCTGCCCTAAAATGATTTTTAGGATCAAGAACATAAATTTTCTTTTTTTCCCCCTTATTGATTTTGACCCCTTCAAAAACCAATTTTTCTTTTTTGGGGCTTGATTTTCTTTCAAAAAAGCAAATACAAACATTCGTACCTGTAAAGTCAAAAATCTTTTTCTCAAAGATAAAAGCTTTTTTGATGGCGTAATATTGAAGGAAGTTATCTCTGATTTTATTTGAAACAGAAAATCCGAAGAGGAAATTAGATGGTATAATATAAATCATTTCTTTAATACCATGTTTTAAATCATTTATCAGAGATAACTGATATAAATCCTGATACCCATCAAACTCACCTTGAAAGTATTCCAAATACTTTTGTGTTTCTTTATACTTTACGATATGTCCTATATAGAGATATGGGGGATTTGTAATGTGGTATGGAGGGAGACCTGTATCAAAAATAAAAACTGGATAATTTTTTATTGTATCTTGACAAATAATTCTTTCTCTGGCTATATCTTCCGGAATCCCGTATGAAGAAGCATTTAAAACTGCTTTTTCTATTATCTCTTCTTGAACATCAAAAAGGAAGATATGATTTTTAAAAAACTCAATTCTTTTTTCTTCTGGTACCAAATTCAAAATTGGCAATATAAGATTTCCCTCACCACAGAAGAGATCTATCCACAGGTAATCATAAATCTTATTTTTTATTTCAGGTAATATAAACTTTTCAAATATATGAATAGAAGTCAAATGCTCACCGTATATTCTTTTTTTGTTTCTCAAAGATTTTTTTGAAATTCCTACCTCTTTCTCAAAAAGCATAAGAAAAAATAAAAATTAAGGAAATCAGCCAAGAGAATTAATCTGCTAAAATTATTCTTTTCTTTTGTCCTATCAGATACAGACAAATTTTATTTCCCTTTCACAACAAGAATTTAATAGTCTATTGTTAAAAATTAAGGTAGCCCGGTAGAACGGGTAGATGCGGTGGCAGGCACTTGGGGAAGTAGGGATGGGCTGTTAAAAGATATTTATCTGAAATTTTGATGGGAAAATTTTTTATACCCAGATTTCGTAAGAAATAAAAGATAGAGATTTCATAAAAATGGAGAATAGAGGGAGGAGCTTTTTTAACTTTTTCTTGCTTTTATCGTCTTCCCTAGCTCCTCCCACTTTTATGACTATCTTTTTCTTTATTTTCCCTCTCCTTTATTTATTTTTTACAGCTTACTTTTTCTTCTTATCTTTCTTTTCTTGTTCAAGACCGAGTTTTTCTTTTTCAACCTTTATGAATTCATTCAAAGCTATATATTTTGATTCACCACCGAATGCAGTTCCTTTAATTCTTCTTTTGAACCTTTCTGCAACAACATCGTAAAAGTCTTGTGGCAAAGGAACATATCCTACCTCACGAGAAAGTTTCCCTGCATTCTTTATGTAAAAGTCAACAAAGTCCTGAACCTCTTTTTTCTTCAACGATTCGAAGTTCACATAAATGAATAGTGGTCGCGAAAGAGGGACATATTCTCCCTTGTATATATTTTCCTCAGAAGGTTCTACTGGCTTACCAGTTATAGGATTTACTACCGGAACTACTTTCAGCTTATCTTTATTTTCAACATAGTACGCATAGCCGAAGTATCCAAGAGCATATTTATCTCCTTGCACACCTTGAACGAGAACATTATCATCTTCACTTGCTACATAATCGCCTCTGCTTTTACCAGCTTGACCAACTATGACCTCTGTAAAGTAATCAAATGTTCCGGAGTCCGTACCTGGACCGAAAAGTCTCAGGGAAGCATCTGGCCAGTTTGGTCTTATTTGGTTCCACTTTGTTATCTTACCTTGTGCATCGGGTTCCCATATCTTTTTAAGCTCCTCAACAGTGATGTTATCAACCCAGTTATTTTGTTTATTTACGACAACTGAGAGAGCATCATAAGCTACGGGTATTTCAATATACTCTATATTGTTCTGTGCGCAAAGTTCCATTTCTGATTTTTTTATCGGTCTTGATGCGTTTGATATATCGGTCTCACCGCGGCAGAACTTTTTGAACCCTCCTCCTGTTCCCGATATACCAACTGTCACCTTTATATCTTTATATTTTTTCTGGAACTCTTCTGCAACGGCTTCCGTTATCGGATACACCGTACTTGAACCATCTACTTTTATTATTTTAGGTTGCTGAGCTGAACTTATTTTGAAGAATAGGAAGAAGGAAGAGAGGAAGAGGAGAATAAGAGCTGGTGTGGCAAACATGTTTGCCGGGAAAAAGAACATATTCGGTGCCTCTTTTTTTACTTGATCTGCTTTATTTTCCTTTTTTATTTTTTTTATTTTCCTTCCTGTTATTTTTTTCATGGTTTTTATACCTCCTTTTTTTTATTTTTTATAAGAAGGGGGGTTCGTCCCTCCCTACCCACCATTTTGTTTTATTTTATATCAACTTGAAGCTGCAACCTTACAAGATGTTGCTGTATCTTATTTTTACCATCCTCTCCTTCAAATATCAAAGGAGAGTAATCAAGTTGAACTTTTAAGTTATGACCTTTGAAGTAATAAGAAGGACCGAAAGTTATCTCATGCGCAGTTTTGTTGTCTCCTTTGATTTTCATTCCTCTAACATCAAACTCACCACCGGGAACTTTTTTAACACTTAGCAAAGAATATCTCGCAGCGATACCTAAGTTATCTATAACAATAGATGGCTGAACTCTCAGACCAAAAGCAGAAAAGTCTTTTTTGTAGCCGTTATAAAGGAATTCTGTTTCAAAACCAACCATATCCCACCATACTTTCAAGTCTCCTTCGGCTGCAAAAAGAGTTCCAGGTATTTTCGCAGCGTCTATTGCTTTCATAAAAGACGATTTATCTGCTCTGCCCTTGATCTTACCTATTTCTATTTCAGATTGTGATATATCCATAAGAGCTGCTGAAAGTCCGATATTGACGAGTTGTTCTTTTTTGAGATTTGGCTGGTCATATACGAACTTACCTACGGGAGCAAGTTCAGCCCTTGCTACAAAGATAGGATTTCTGCTGACCCTTGGTATATTTATGTTTCTTCCAGCACCCGTGAAGGTAGCAAGATGAACCCTGTAGTTTTTCGGTCCGACCACAAAGTCTAATCCTATGTCTCTTCCAAGATAAAAGAACTCGTTTATCATGCTTCTATCTACGAGTTCAAGGCGAGAGGAGGAGTTGATTTCTTCTCTATTGTATGGTACTTTCCACTGACCCAACCTCACGCCCCACATATCATAAGATGAGTCTATGTATAAGTCTCTGAGGGATACTGACCCTCCTTCCAGAGTGAGTTGAAGGTGGTATTTTGTTTCTTTTCGCAGGAAGAAACCATCAGTAATAAGTCTTGCCCTTCTTATAGAGAAACCCTCATACCAGTTATTTTTATCTTGGTATGAGAAGGAATAAAGGAACTGTCCTCTTAAAGAGAGGTCAGCCGAAGCTGCCTCTCCACTATATATTTGAAGCGATACAACTAATAATGCCCAAACCATACTTTTTTACCTCCTTTTTTGTTTTGTTTTTTTTGGACATCTGAAAAATTTCGCCGTGGGCTGAATTTTTCTGAACCAAAATAAGTTTTGAGATGGGAATTTGAATCTTCCGAGAATATATACAAGATCTCCTGAAAAATAATAAAGATTTTTGGTATACTTGAAAGTGGAAAGGAAAAGAAAAAAGGTTCGCTTTGCTTTTTTGAGATTTGCGAAGCTCTCTTGCTTCCGAAAAACTATATGTTTAAAAAGTCGCAATACATAACTTAAAGAAAAAAAAAACGGAGAAGAAATTTTCAAAAATTTTTTCCAAAATTTTTCTTTGAAATCTTCTTGAAGTCAAGATAGAGATCAGGTTAATTCTTGAACTTAAAAGAAAATTTTTAGATTAAGAATTATTTTATATGAAATCATGGTTGAAAAGAAAGTCAGAATTTTTGAAGGAGAGAAGTAGGAAAATTTTTTCTCAACACACTTTATCTTTTCAGGAAAAAGAGATAACGATATTTGTGCATTCAATTTAGAGCGGTCGCGCCAACTTTACCTCTCTTATCTTGTAACGAAATAATCAAATTTCTTTAACAAATCGAGAAAACTTTGTAAAAGGTTGAAACGAAATTACAAATTAAAGAATATGTTGCTTTTTCTTGCGTTATCTTCCATAATTTTAAGCGAGTTCAGGCTGGGGGCTGAGATGAGAAACTCCTTGGCGTTTTTTTCAGGAAATGGGAAAAAAGCAATTTTTCTTCAAGACCAAATTCTCTTCCCTAACTATGAAGGGTTTAAACTATCACAAGGTTTGAATTCGTATAACTCAATTCTTTTCGGAATAATATATGGAGATGAAGATACGCACACAAAAATTTTAGCAGAACCGTTCTTTTCTCTTCCAAGATATGAACCTATATTTTTACATAGGTTCTCTTTTGATACAAAAATCAAATATTTTGTCATATCTGGTGGTAAAGATTCTCTATCGTTAGGTCCAGGAATTCACAATTCGCTCTTACTTTCCCATAATATAGAACCACAAAAATTTATATCTGGTCAAATAAAAAATTTACCTTTACCCTGCATAGGAGATTTTTGTTTCGGAGATATATCCGGACTATTAGGATTGGTTTTCGTCAGCGATGAAATGTACAAATTCCAAAACCCAAATTTCCTTATAATGAAGTTTGAATGGGGAATTTCATTTTTGAGATTAGGAGCAAACAGGATTATCGCCTTCGGTGGGAAAGGTGGAGTAAAACCAAAAACTTTTCAAGACTATATTGACCTATTCACAGGTAGATTAGAGAATGCATCGGGAATATGTAAATATGAACAAGATGAAGAAAAAAAGAACCGATGCTGGGAATACTGGGTGAGCAGAGATACAAATCAAGCAGCAGGTTTTTACTTAGTAGCTAATATGGCACAAATACTGAACAGTTTAGGTTTGGAGCTTTTTGATGATTTTGCTCTGTATTATGAATATGCAGGAGATGATATCGTAGCTTGCTGGCAAGTTGAAGACAAGGCAGAAGGGATGAAGTGTTTCCCAATTCCTTTCAAGCTCACAGATATAGCTTGGTTAGGTGGAGTATCAGGAAAAATCGGGAAAATCTCATTTGCAACAGAATATACATTTACAAACAGATCTCGCCCATTTTATGCACACCACAACTATCCTCTCTCAGTAATGGGAATGTATACTGGGGCACATGCCGGTCCTTTTTCAAACGATTTATGGGCAAAAATATCGGGAGAAATATTAGATGGATTCTACTTGGGGGGAAGGTTTCACTTTACAAAAAGGTGGAATGAAAAAGGTTCAAGTCCTCAGGATCAAGAAAGAGTTTATGAATTTGGTCCTATTTTAGCTATTGATTTAGATGAAAGCTCGACGGCAGGATTATCTGCTGGGTTTTTTTTATTCGAAAACCCTGATATATCCTCTAATCCTTTCCAAAAACAGCTCAGAAAAGGGCGATTTTTTGATTTATCTTTCTCCCTGTTCTTCTCTACGAGATTTTAAATAACGAAATCAGAAGAATGCAAACCCTCTGAACCTACCATATATTTTTTCAAAAACTCCTGATATCTCTCCCAGTGTGCAATTTGATTCAACACACTCTATTATGGGTTCCATAAGATTTGTCTTACCATCTTTTGCATAATCTTCAAGTCTTGAAAGAGCTAATTTCACCTTTTCATTATCTCTTTCTCTTTTGAACTTTTGGAGACGCTCCACCTTTCTTTTTACCATCTCCTCGTTTAAACGAAAGATTTTCACTTTCTGCTCCTGTCCCGATTCTCTAAAAATGTTTACTCCAACGACCAAGATTTTCTTTTCTTCTACGAGCTTCTGGTACTCCCACGAGCTTCTTGCTATTTCTCTCTGTATAAAACCGACCTCAACCGCTTTTCTCATCCCACCAAGTTCATCCACCTTTTTTATGTAGTCCCATATCCCCTCCTCTATTTTATCTGTCAGATATTCAATATAATATGAACCTCCGAGTGGATCAACGGTATCCCCTATAAATGTTTCGTATGCGAGTATCTGCTGGGTCCTAAGAGCAATTTTTACAGAGTAATCTGTTGGAAGAGCGAGAGCTTCATCAAAAGAATTTGTGTGTATGCTTTGGGCACCTCCAAGTGCAGCAGCCATAGCTTGATATGCAACCCTTACAATATTATTTATAGGTTCTTGAGCCACTAATGTTACACCAGAGGTTTGAGCATGAAATTTCAATTTCATAGCTTCTGGATTCTTCACTCCAAACCTTTCTTTCATTATTTTAGCCCAAACCCTCCTTGCAGCCCTGAACTTAGCAATCTCCTCAAAGAAATTATTGTGAACAGAAAAAAAGAATGTAATCCTCTTCCCAAAGTCATCAGGAGAAAGTCCCCTCTCTATTGAGCGAGAAACATATTCTATTCCGGAGCATATAGCAAATGCTGCCTCTTGAACGGCAGTTGCTCCGGCCTCCCTTATATGGTATCCAGAAACTGAAATAGGATTGAACTCCGGCATCTTTTTAGTACAAAACTCAATAACATCTATTGCGAGCTTTATAGAGAAATCAGGAGGATAAATATAAGTCCCTCTTGCAGCGTACTCTTTTATTATGTCATTCTGAACTGTTCCACGAAGTTTTTCAGGAGGGACTCCTTGCTCTTTTCCCACAACATAAAAAAGTCCTAAAATTATCGGAGCAGTAGCATTTATCGTAAACGATACAGAAACCTTCGATAAAGGAATATCTTTAAAAACAATTCTCATATCTTCTATGGTATCTATAGCAACTCCGACCTTTCCGACCTCTGGAAAAGCGACTTCATGATCAGAATCAAAACCCATTTGAGTTGGTAGATCAAAAGCCATAGAGAGTCCTGTTTGTCCTTCTTTAAGGAGAAATTTAAATCTCTCGTTAGTTTCTTCCGGAGTACCGAATCCTGAATATTGTCGCATAGTCCAGTACCTTGCTCTATACATCGTAGTCTGAACACCACGAGTAAATGGAAAATCACCCGGAAAGCTCAAAAATCCCTCCGGCTCACCCTGGGGTTCATAGTAAGGTAAAAACCGAGGAATTTCAATCCCGCTTGTTGTTTCAAACTTATCTTTTCTTTCAGGTATTTTTTCAATAGAAGGTTTGAGGACCTTTTCTTCCCACTCCTTTAATCTTTCAGAAATAACCTTATATTTTTGATTCAAGCCATTTATATTTTTCTTCTTTGATACTACCTTATTACTATTGGACCTGCTATTGCCTGATTTACTTTTAACCGATTTACTCTTTTCTCCCATATACTATTTTATTTTATCCACCAATTATTCAGATACAAAAATTTAAATTTTTATTTCCTCCAGGTCTGACTCCTATTACATAAGCTTTTCATTTTATTTTAGCTGTTTCTTTTTTTTCGTCTTACACATGTTTTTTTAACTTCTACTAACCTCTAATTCTCTTGACATAATCCGTACTATTTTAAAACCTTACCAGATTGTTTGAAAAAAATGAATAGATCAAGTGCAGAGAGAGGAACCTTTATAATTTCAGAAATTCTTGTGAGAACCTCTTCACAAGTGAGGTATAAGGATGGTGTTATTGTTTCCCTGTGAGGTACAAGCTTATGCCTTACGAGGAACCTATAAATGTGCCTATCTACTATTGCCACATCATCAAAACCTATATTTCTAAGGAAATGACTTGACTCTTTCATTCCTAATCCTTTAAGCTTTATAACTTTCTCTCTCGCTTTTTTCCCATCTTTTTCTCTGATGACGGAATTTATGTCAAAACCTCTTGCTAAAAAAATATAATGAGCTCTAACATCAGGGAATCTATGTCCCATCATCTTAAATATTCGGGCTAATTCTTCAAAGCTTTTCTTCATAAAACCATCATCTCCGACATACTTTTGTATCCTTATACCAAGTTCGGCAGACGAGTTGGCAGTAAGAAAGCAAAAGCAAAGCTCACCAAATAATCCCGTTTCAAGCTCAATATTCAAAAAAGGTTTGAAATCAAACTTAGTTCTACCTTTACTCCCGAGCTCCTTGAATTCCTCTATCCTTCTTTGGACTATATCTTTTAAGGAAACACCATTATAGTTTGAAGATATCACCTGATTGATTTCCTCAATCGCAGGGTTCAGGTCGTTGAACATCAAATAAAAATAGATTTTTGATTTTTTAAAATCAATTTTAGTGGATATTTTTTGGAATACTCAAAAGCTTTTGGAATTCACTCCGATTTTTATTAGGACATCACTACTTATGTTTTCTGTACCTGTATTTTCTTCTCAGATAATATTCCCAATTATGAGAGGTAGCATAGCTCTGGCAGTATCTTTGGCTATATATTCAGGGATAAAAACCACATTTGGGCTGCCACAAAATTTAGCTGAAATTATAGCGGGAATTTTGAGTGAGCTTTTCTTCTCTTTTCTTGTGTTTTTCATAATAAGAGTTTTTCTTATTTCTCCTCAACTCGCCGGGGAGACAATAGGCTATCAGGCTGGATATGGTTTGATGACGCTTGCAAATCCATTTGAGGAGAACCCTTTTTCCGTGTTAACGGAACTGATCTTTCTTGTTGCAATAACTTTGTTTTTTGTTTTAGATATACATATTGGTTTTTTGTGGGGAATAAGAAAAAGTTTTGATATCATTCCTCCATTTTCATTTGGTCTGAATGAGAACCAAACGGGATTCATTTTGAACAAGCTCAGGGAATCTTTCTATGTATCACTACAAATAGCTTTCCCGATTATATTAGCTATGTTCGTAGTTGAAATATCAACAGCTATAATATCAAGGACAATACCACAATTTAACATATTTGTAATAGGATTCCCTTTGAGAATAGCTATTGCAATCCTCATACTCACAATAACATTTGATAGGATGGGATTTTTGATAGGAGAATTTATGAAAAAATTTGTAGAAGCCTTTTCAGATATTATTCTCATGGGAAAAACTAAATAGATTATCTTCATAAGATCAAAAATTTTTTGTAAAATGAAAAAATAAAAATGCATTTTTTTTATTTTTTGTATCAAAAGATAATGACTGAAAATTTATCCTCTACCGGATTATCTTCGCTTTTCTACGCAGATAAAAGCAAAAGGGAGGAATTTCTCGAAAATCCTAACAACAAAAAAAATCGTGAAAAATTCCAAACAAAAACTCAAATTAAACAAGAAATTTTTTCTTTAAAAATTAAAATAATAAAAAAATATGGGGGGAGGTAAACAATGGCTAAGCAGCAAGCAGAAAGAAAAACCATAAGTAAAATAAGGATAAGCTGTTTCGGTCCCGTTGATAATCCTGAAAAATATGTACCACCAGACTGGTGGAGAAAAATCTTCAATTCAATATATCTAAAAACAGACGGCGATGTCGTAGATGATATAGAAATCACAAGAATGGAAATAGACATCTTTCAGGAAATACTGCAACTCAAAGGAGATGAGAAAATATTAGACCTGTGCTGTGGTCATGGGAGACACTCGCTTGAACTTGCAAGAAGAGGTTTCAAATTCGTTGAGGGTCTTGATAGATCTCACTATCTTATTCAGAAAGCAAAAAGTCAGGCGAAAAAAGAAAATCTTCCTGTAAAATTCAGAGAGGGAGATGCAAGAAAGCTCCCATACCCACCAGATACCTTTGATGTCGTCATGATACTCGGGAACAGCTTCGGATATTTTGAAACAGTAGAAGATGATTTGAGGGTTCTCAAAGAAGTTTTTCGTGTGCTAAAACCATGGGGTAAGATACTTATAGATGTTGCAGATGGAGAATACCTCAAAGCAAACTTTAAAAAACAAACATGGGAATGGATAGACAAAAAACATTTCGTTTGCAGAGAAAGAACTTTATCATCTGATGGAACAAGGCTCATAAGCAGAGAAATAGTCACACACACAGAAAAGGGAGTTATAGCAGACCAGTTCTACGCTGAAAGGCTATATACAAAAAAGGACCTTGAGGAACTGCTCACAAAAGCTGGTTTCTCTGATGTGAAATTCTTAACAGAAGTATCACCTCTATCAAAAAGAAATCAGGACCTTGGGATGATGGAAAGAAGGATAATAGTTTCCGCTGTTGCTAAAAAAGATTGGACACCGCTGAAAATAAGGATAAAAGACAAGATAAAAAATGTCGCGGTTTTGCTCGGAGATCACACAAAACCAGATAAGCTCAAACCAAACGGAATCTTTGATGAAGACGACTTTTACACCATAGATAAACTCAAATCCGCACTCAAAGAACTGGAAGGGTATAATTTCATCTACCTTTCAAAACACGATACATTAATTCAGGATCTTATGAAATTAAAAGGGAAAATAGATTATGTATTGAACTTGTGTGACGAAGGATTTGAAAATGATCCTTTGAAAGAGCTTCATATACCTGCTCTTTTAGAAATGTTATGGATTCCATATACAGGTGCAGGTCCGCGATGCCTTGCTTACTGCTATGATAAATCTCTTGTAAGGGGGGTAGCAAAAGAGATGGGAATACCCGTTCCGGAAGCTGTATTTATAAAGCCGGAAGATACGACTTTTGAAATTCCTTTCTCTTTCCCAGCAATCGTAAAACCAAATTTTGGAGATTCAAGTTTTGGTATAACACAAAAAAGCGTTGTTTATAACCCAGAACAGCTCGTATCTGCAATATCTGAAATAAGAGAAAAATTTGGATATGATAAACCTATACTTGTTGAAGAGTTCCTACAAGGAAAAGACCTTTCTGTCGGAATAATTGGGAATCCACCGGAGTACTATAAAGTTCTACCAATAATTGAAGAGGACTACTCTGCTCTGCCGCCGGAACTCCCGAAAATATGCGGATATGAAGCAAAATGGCTTGCAGATTCCCCATATTGGAATATAAAATCTAAAAGAGCAGACTTGCCAGAAGATGTTGAAAAATTTATAACTGAATGCTGTCTCAAACTTTTTGAAAGACTTGAATGCAGAGATTACGCACGATTTGATTGGCGACTTGATTCAGAAGGCAACCCAAAACTTTTAGAAGTCAATCCAAATCCCGGATGGTGCTGGGACGGACACCTTGCAAAAATGTTCTACCTTTCATCTTTAACATATAAAGACATGCTCAAAGCAATTTTAGAGGCAGCAGAAATAAGGCTCAAAATCTCAAACGAAGCTCAAAGAGAATCAGCAAGAATTTAAAAATAAGAGAACAAAAGCAAAAAACTAATAAGAAAATGAACTACAGCTACGAGGATATAATCTATGAGAAACAAGATGGGATTGCTTTTATCACTATAAATCGCCCAAATAAGTTAAATGCTTTCAGGTCAAAAACTATTGAAGAACTTACAGGAGCATTAAAAGACGCAGGAGAAGATAGAAAAATAGGAGTAGTAGTTCTAAAAGGAGCTGGGGAGAAAGCTTTTTGTGTCGGTGGAGATATAGAAGAAATGAGAAAC
>Ga0272445_1001069_pt1 | contig 22668 bp, 23 predicted proteins | sample YNPCB0031_FD_194404 | JGI IMG/M metagenome (GOLD analysis project Ga0272445, IMG submission 194404) | Hot spring sediment microbial communities from Yellowstone National Park, WY, United States - YNP-CB-003-1 | ecosystem: Environmental > Aquatic > Thermal springs > Hot (42-90C) > Sediment... | reverse complement strand
AGTAGAACCTTGTGTTAAGCTCTCTCCTAAGACTCTCAAACCTTTCATTAACCTCCTTCCTAAACTCCCTAAGCTCTGTCTCTATATGGTTTAGCCTTTTATCCATTTGCTCAACTATTCCCTCAATCCTTGCAACTCTCTCCCTAAGAGCATTAATAGATTCTTCAAGCCTGGAAATCCTATCCTCCAAACCACTCATACCAATTAAGCCCCGTGAATTCTCCGTGAACTCTAAGCGTGTTTAAGATGTGCTTAGCTGAGTAGATATGTTTTGCTACAGCACAAAATCGTTATCGAAGCATATGCCAAGGCATTGCCCATAAGCAACAGCTTCAATACCGCAGTATCCGCTATCTCCTCATTAAAAGCTTTTGCGTATCGCAAACGACAGTAGAATGCTCTTTGCTGTGATTATATATTCTCTGCATCCCCATTACCTCAGCTATGTAGATATGGTGTAGCTAATCTACAGAGACTACCAAAAGTTTATAGCTAGCTATAGCTATTTCAATGCTTAGCATGTGGGGAACTCTCCTAGAGTTAAAGGTGTTTGGGGATGGATTATGGGTCATATATGGGTTGAAGCAAGACTTGTAAACCCTATTAATGGTGCTGAGCTTAAGACTCGAGCCCTCGTCGATACAGGAGCTACATACACTGTTGTTCCCTGGAGTATTTATGAGAAGCTAAACCTTATGATCGTTGGCAAGAAAATAGTTGAAACAGCTAAAGGGCCTGAAGAGCTTGATGAAAGCTTCTTAGTCATCGAGATCAAAGGCAAGAAAGCTGTTACACCGGTCCTCATATCCAAAGAACTGAAAGACGTTCTAGTAGGTGTCTTGACACTAGAAGCACTAGGACTAGCAGTAGACCCTACAACAGGAGAACTCAAAGAGTCTAGAATACTACTGCTACAAACTAGCAACCTCGAGCACCATACTCAGCAACACAATCAATCTACATAGCAGTACCTATACTAATAGCTTTGAATTCCTGGGTAGGGCTAGAGGAAGTGAGTAGATTTAGGGAGTGGCTAAGAAAGGAAATTAGTATTCATATCCTGATTAGGGATTATTGTCTTATCTAGGTCTTTTCTTATTAAGAATTTCTATATCCCTACGTCTCTTACTGCTCCTGTCTGTGAGACCTGCTACTGGCATGGCGTTGTTGATGCGATGAACCATCTTATTTTCTTTGCGTCTCAGTACTATGGCTAATTAGAAATTCATACTACTTGCTCGTGAGGAGATGCTAGGGCATCAGCCGTTGTTGTATGCTTCTTTAGTACTCGAAGTTTGTTTCTGCTTGTTTTAGCGGTGGGCATTTCTTGTCCTTCTCGCTCAAGATAACACCTTCCTTCAGTGGCCACGGAATACCTATCTCGAGGTCATCCCACTTAATACACCTTTCATGTTGTGGTGAATACTCTTTGGTTACTAGGTATAGGAAGTACGTATCCTCAAGTGCTTGGAAACCGTGGGCAAAACCAGGCGGTATCCATAGTGCGTAGCCAGGCTCAAGAACAACACCAACGTATTTACCGAACCATGAAGAGCCCCTCCTAATATCTACAGCAACATCATATACCTTACCACTTATCACATACACTAGCTTACCCTGCTCCATAGGCCTTAGCTGGTAGTGGAGACCCCTAACAACACCTCTCCTAGAGAAGCTAAGGTTCACCTGTACAAAGTCGTATGGAACTCCATTAGCTAGGAAATCTGTTCTCTTATAAAGCTCAGCAAAGAACCCTCTCTCATCAGGAAACCTAACAAACTCCACAAGGATTACATCAGGTATCTCAAGTTTTCTAAAGCTTTTGAAAGGCATACTACTTCCCACCTCTGGTGAGTCTCCTATAGGTTTCTACCATATCTTTTAAGCATTCTCGTGTGCTTGGAAGTGCTAAACCCAGTTCTTTGGCTTTTGATGTGTCTAGGCTTGAGTCTCTTGGTCTAGGGGCAACTAGTTTTGCTTCTGCAAGCCTCTTGGGCTTCACAAGATCTTTGCTAGCCCCAAGGATTTCTGCCAATATTGTTGCGAATTCGTATCTTGATAGCCTCTCCCCAGCTATATGGATAACTCCTGTGATCCTCGCATCAACAACCTTTATGAGCTTCTCAGCTAAGAACTTTACATATGTTGGTGATAGCCACTGATCAACGAAAGCCTCTACTGGCTCACCTCTAGAAAGTTTCTCAAATGCTATAACACCGAAGTTTTTCTTACCTGTAGGGCTATAGCCATAAAGTCCGCTAACCCTAACAACACAGCTACTGTTAAGAATTGATATAACCGCTACTTCTCCTAAAAGCTTCGACAAACCATAGTAATTCACAGGTATAGGAACATCTCCCTCTCTATACATACCCTTAGAACCATCAAAAACATAGTCAGTTGATATATACACAAATAGATCTGTATCTATACTAGCCTTCGCCAAAGCTGCTGTAGCTAAATAGTTTACTCTATATGCCTTCTCCTTGTTAATTTCGCAACCATCAACATCTGTATAAGCAGCTGTATGTATAACGATATCCGGTTTAACCTCCCTAACGGTTCTAGTTATTGAGTCTAGATCCTCTAGATCTAGCTTAACCCAGTTAACCTCTAGCTTCGGAGGAGTCTTCTCGTGGTATGTTGCATGAACTATGAAGCTCTTCTCCATAAATATCTTTGCTACCCAATACCCAAGTAAACCTGTTCCCCCTGTGATCAATATCTTCACGGTTTACTCACCCGAATCTCCACGGTTCATCTCTAAGAACATACTCGTCTAGTAGTGGTTTCCACCACCACTCATTATTTATGTACCACTCAACAGTTTTTCTAAGACCTTGACCAAGCGTTGTCTCTGGTTTCCAGCCAAGCTCCCTAACCTTCTCACACCTCATAGCGTATCTCCTATCTTCACCAGGTCTACCCTTAACAAACACTATGTCCCTCGATTTATCCCTCCCCATAATCTCGATAATCATCTCAACGATTTCCCTAACGGTTGCGAACTGGTTTGGGCATATATTGTATACTTCTTTATCTCTACCTTTTACAGCTACTATGTATAGAGCTTTACAGAAATCTTCAACATATAGCCAATCCCTAACCTGAGATCCATCACCATAGATAGTAGCTGGTCTACCTAGTAACAATCTTATTATTGTTCTTGGTATGAGTTTCTCAGGATGTTGATAAGGTCCGTAGTTATTCGATGGTCTTACAATAATGTATCTCAAGCCATAGGTTTTTCCATATGCTTTAATCAAGAGATCAGCTGAAGCTTTAGAAGCTGAGTATGGGCTAGAAGGGTTAGGAGGCCATACCTCGTCAGCTACACCATCAACTCCGTAGAGATCTCCATAAACTTCGTCAGTCGATATATGGATAAATCTCTCCACAGACTCAAGTTTTCTAAGAACTTCTAGAATTGTGAATACCCCGAAAACATTTGTCTTTAGAAACGGTGCAGGATCGTTTATAGATCTATCAACATGTGTTTCAGCAGCAAAATTCACAACCATATCTGGTTTAAACTTTTTCAATATATACTCTAGAAACTCTTCATTACATATATCCCCTTTGACAAATCTTAGTCTAGAGTTTTGAAGAACATCGTGAAGATTCTCAAGTCTCCCAGCATAAGTTAGCTTATCGTATACAAGAACATCAACATCGCTGAAACTCTTCATTAGGTACCTAACGAAGTTACTACCCATAAAACCTGCTCCACCAAGAACAGCTATCCTCATCCCTTAGCACCTCTACAACTCAACAAAACTATAATCTGATATAATAAACCTTGCCTCGCCATAGAGATTACTACGAGTTTTAACAACAGATTTAGAACCTATAACACTATCTCTAAGCCTAAGACTATTAACATCTATAAACACACCATCTAGAACAAGAGACCTTGTTAAAGATCCTGATAAGATTTTCGATTCCTGCTCAACAGAGGTAAAATGTTCAACAACAGCATTTCTACCAATATAGGTGTTTCTACCTATATAAGCAGGTCCATAAACCTTACCCTCAACAACAGCTCCACTCTCAACAACAACCCTACCAACAACCTCACCCCTAACCTCACCCTCAACCCTCTCATCAACATCATCAAGCAACATGTAGAGAGCCTCCAATAAACCTTCGTATGTACCTACATCTTTCCACCAACCAGACACAATATCGTAGTCAACCCTGTAACCGTTGTCTATGAACCACTGGATAAGCTCAGTAACCTCATACTCACCTCTCCAAGAAGGCTTCAACGTCTTGAAAGCCTTCTCCACAAGGTCTGGATCCCTAAAGAAGTAAACACCAACAACAGCCAAATCAGAGATAAACTCCTTTGGCTTCTCAACAAGCTTAACAACCTTCCCATCCCTAATAACAGCAACACCAAACCTAGAAGGATCCTTAACCCTAGATAAAAGGATATAGACATCGCTACCACTTTCAACAAACCTCTTCAAATGCTTCCCAATACCGTGTGACAGTATGTTATCCCCCAGATAAACAACGAAAGGTTTATCTATAAACCCCTGCTCAATAGCTAGATGGATAGCGTGCGCAATTCCAAGCCTCTTCTCCTGAACAATGTATGTAAGTTTAGCGCCAAAGGAGCTTCCATCGCCTAGAGCCTCCCTGATCAAGTCACCGAAGTATCCAACAACAACACCGATATCCCTAACACCAGCACTAACAAGGTCATCTATTGCGTAGCGAATCATTGGCTTACCAAGCAAAGGAATGAGGTGCTTAGGTCTTGAGAAGGTGAATGGCCTTAGCCTAGAGCCCTCACCAGCTGCTAGAACAAGTCCCTTGAGATCCATACAACCACTCTCAAAAAGCTATTTGCAAGGCAGTGGTAATTAAGTGTATTGCGAATTCCTCTACACTATGAAGCTATGAGCTGCTCTATCTTCCTAGCAATGGATTTGCTGTAGCGGCTCTTGGCTATGTGCTTCGATGTGAAGAGGTGTATCAACTCCTTTGGATCTACCCTAATTATTGGCACCTTGTACAAATCTATGAAAAGCCCTCTTCTTCTCAGTATCCTTCCCAGCCTCACCCCATCAACAAAAGCTCTCGCCAAAGCCTTCGACACTTCTGATCCAGAGCCAAGCAAAGATGTTGCAACATTTCTCAGCATGTGTAGGAGAAGTGCTTGCCTATACCTAGAATTACTTACCAACATCAATGCAATCCTATTCCTTGCAGGGAGGTATATGTAGGAGAAGCTCATACCCTTAAACGTTGAGCTCCTAGCATGGTAAGCCACAGCCTCTGGAACACTAATAGAGGGGTAGCCACAGCCCCACAACAACAAGCACAAGCTATTATCGTCGTAGTAGGCGAAGAGCTCATCAATGAAGAGTTTGCTTCCAACACACCTCAAAACACTCTCAACCCTAAACAAAGCAACAGCACCATCAACATAGGTTACATAGATAGGTCTCCTTAAAATCCATGGATACTCATGACCACTACCAAGCGAATATGGTCTCAGCAGCTCGTCAAGGAAATCACCAGCTGAATCTATGACTCTAGTCCCATACTGAAGAACAACACCCTGCAAATCACCAAGCCTCTCAAAATTCTCGGCATACTTAACCAAAGTCTTCAAACCATGCTGTAGCAAAACAGCATCGTTATTAATCAGCAAAACATACTTCGATTCACGATCCCTAGCCATAAAACCTATGTTATTGCCTCCAGTAAAGCCCAGGTTCCTATCAAGTTTAATTATCTTCTTCCTCAAACTACTCCTCCTCTCAACAAACTCCCTAACCCTCTCAAAACTACCATCAGTAGAGCCATTATCAACAACAACAATAAGCTCAAACCTATCACTAGGATAATCAACACTCGCAATAGATTCGAGAGATTGTAGCACAAGCGGCAGTATCTTCATAGAGTTGTGGTTTAGCCAGATTATAGAAACCTTAGGCCAAGTCATTTTATACTCCTCTTAGCTACTATATACCCTTGCTTCTCGATAGGATGCGAAGCGCTTCTAATAGGCTTTATCTTTACATCAAAGCCTAGGCTCTCTAGAAGATTCTTCAGCTCTCTATACCCATTGTGATACTCGATAATAATCTCTTTAAATGTCTTGAGATCTTCGGGATCGGCATATAATATGGTTTCATATTCGCAGCCTTCGCAATCCATTTTGAGAACAGAATTCTTCTCAATGTTGAATTCCTTAATTAAGGTTCTGAGGGTATACATCCTAACCTTAACATCACATCTACTACTAGGGCTAAATAAGTAGTAGCCGTTGACATTCCTTACCTCTGCGCAGACCTCGCCATCAAATGATCCTAAACCTGCATTGATAAGAATAATCCTATCCTCAACACCATTAATCCTAATATTAACCAAAGCTTTTCTATATAGGCTTGGGTAAGGCTCTAAAGCGATAACCCTCCTAGCACCTCTCAAAGCAAAAAGTATAGCAGTATCACCAACACCAGCACCAACATCAACAACAGTTGTGTTTACAACATCTAAATTGTCATAAGCATCACCAACAAATTCTCATAAACAATATCATACAGAAACTCAAAAGAGTTGTAAAAACGTATCTTCCACCCTCTATAACTAACAACAGCATAGATATTATCGCTACATTCCAAAGACTCAAAAGCTTTCCTATAGTAAGCATAAACAATAGTACCGTAAGTCCCAGGCTTTAACATGTAAACCCTATCATTACACTTGACAGCAATAGAACCCTCTCTAACCAAGCCACGTTTCATTAAAAAGTATCTGACACTAGCAGACAGCCAGTTGGAGAAGAGGCTCCTGCTTGCAAGCAATAGCTTAATCATTCTCATTCAAATTCCCTTCTATAGTGTGTAAGACAGGGTTTTGGCATAAATGCTAATGCTGCAAAAAGGTACTTGCGCAGAGAATCATATAATTGATTCAGGTCGATAGGAAGGAGCCTACGACAATAATTAATTTTGTTCGTGCAAGAAGCTTTGGATCTTAGAAAAGAATGCACAGTTAATGCCGCTAATGACATGACACACAATCTGCATGAATGCAGACTTCTCTAACACCTTTAGTAACTTTCTCTTAGTATTCTGCTCAGTAGCCTTGTCCCTATGTCTCTGTGTTTGAGTATGTACTTGGCCATGTTTATTGCTGTTGCTCTGAATACCGGGTCTTCAACGAGTTTCTCGCTTAGGATTCTCGTGGTTGTTGCTATGCTGAGTTTGTGTGGTGTCTCTGTGTAGCCTGCTTCAATAGCTCTGCATATGCTGTGGAGAGTTTTAAGGGCTTTGTCTGCTCCAAGCTTTTCTGCTAAGCTCCAAACCCCTCTACCTGTCCACGCCCATGCTGTTAGGCAGTCTATTAGCAGAACCATGTGCTCCTTATAAACTGCGTGAGCTGCTGCAACAATAATCTCTGCCTCCTTGGTTAACGCATTTGCTCTTACCCCATTAACCTCTATCTCCTCAACACAGCACCTCAAAAGCTCCTCGCCATCCGTGTAAAGAACCCATGCGAATGAGGGGTTTGTATATAGATCAACTATGAAACCCCTCCTAACAAGAGTAACTGTGTAGGGCTCTAGAACAACGACTCTGAAGCCTCTGGAGATAAGGGTTTTAACAGCCTTTGGAATGTCATCGACATTCACAAGAATGTCTAGATCTACAGAGACGTGGTCTAGGGGTTTCCTAAACTTGTGCAAAGCATACCCCACACCAGCCTCATTCAAAGCATCTACAACCTCAGTAGCGTTCCTCATGAACCATCTGTACCTAGCCTCCTCACGAACAAGCTCATCCCTCAAAACATCTCCAACCCTCCTAAGGTATGCCAGGAGGAGCTTATTCAGCTTAGCAACCTCAGCCAATCTACGAACCTCCCCACCACTAGGCTTGTACAAACCAAGCAAAATCCTCAAAAGCCTTAGCGTCTCTGTCTCTCTATGCATTTAATCACCTTAGACACAACCCTAACAGGCCCACTCCTACCAGTATCAATAGAGCACCTAGCGAAATACCTGGCAAGAACATTATATATTGCAAGCTCTTTAGCAACAAACTCTCTAGGAACATCAGCCCTCCCAGCAAGGGTACCAACATCAGCATAGAGATAAACAATATTCTCCCTAGAAACAAGCGCTAGAAGAAATTTTCCAATCAATGTATTGAGGATCCAGGGAGAATCAAGAGTAGCAACAAGCCAAACAATGAAGTCAAGCAAACCACGATCACAAACAACAACCTTGCAAACCCTCACAAGCAGAAACCTTGCAAAAAGATGAGGAAGAACAGAGACAAACTCGATAAAAACCCAAACCCTCCTCAACCCCTCAGGAACACAGATTCTGTAGTAAGGATTGCAGGAACCACGAAAAGATCTGAACCTATGGAGAAACCTAGCAAGAACAGAGACAAATAGGTGGGAACCCCTAAACCAATGAACACAAACACCGCCATACCTAGAGAAGTACAGTTGCAGAAGCTTGGTGATAGTAGTCTTACCAGAGCCATCGGCGCCAGACGATGTAATGACAGTATTGAAACTCGAGAAGGCGATATCGCTCTGAATATACGTCGCCCTCACTTTAACTGCTGCATCAATTGGGGTATTATAACTTCCCTTAATGCTTTTCTTAATCTCTTCAATTTTATTTTACTTGGGATTACCACCTTAATAGCCGGTTCCCTGGAACTTGACATTTCTAAGTATCTTTGTAATTCTCGTAATATTACATAGAGTTGAACAGCAGCAAAGGATTTAATGTATCTACTGTTAAGACTTTTTCCAAAGTATCCGATTAAAAACGCTTTTATCAGCGGTGTAAATCTCTTAGGGCTCCAGGGTATAAATAAGATCGAGCCATACAAGCTAATAGCGAACATCGCCAAATCGTAGTATAAAGGACCTTTCTGCATGTTATGAAAATCTACAAACACTATGGATCCGTCTCTCTGAAGCAATATGTGTGTAAAATACATTTCTCCATGAAGGTTAACGGTTACAAAGAACTCCTCAACGATTTCCAAACTTCCTATGGCATATACGATGGAGCGATACTCCTCGGAGTTGAAAAGCCCTAATTTCATGCCATTGTCAATAAGCATCTTGAGCTCTCTTATGAAAATCTTGTTGGAGGAGGGAAGTTCGGAGCTCTTTAACCCAGTTAATGGCAGTTGATGGAGCTCATGTAAAGCCTTACCAATTCTATTGAAAATTCCGACAACATTGAAGTCTCGAGTAAGTAAAAAGGCTAATATGTTAGTATCGAGAGACTTGCCAGGAATATACTCCATCACTATAGCTCCTCTCTCGTTAGGTAATGCAATCAGCTTGAATACTTTTGGAACCTTAAACAACTTAGGACTATAATTAGCGATTTCCAAGAGAGTACGGCATTCATAATAAGCTTCAGCCACATCCGAATACAACTTTACGAAGTACTTTTCACCTATTTTAATAACATCCCTATCAGTTGAACTCCTAAACCAATACCTAAAACCTACCATAAGAACCCACCATGCTTCTGAACAAAAACCTTACCACAAGCCTCAACAGCATGCCAAAACCAATTACTAACACTAATCCTAAGGACAGGTTTAGCTCCATCACTAGAAACAAGGTATAGGGTATTACCAGCAGACACTAGTAATTTACCGTTACGACCCCACAGTAAAATGCAAGGAGAGTCCTGTACCGAAATCATGTCCTCTAATCCCCCATCCTCAAGTTCAGAAACTCTACACCTACCACCTTCACAAATCGTTGCATAGATTGTACCATCAACATTCCTAGCACTAACAGCGGGAACGCGAAAACCTCATTCAAACCACCCTTATAAGCAATCAAGTACCTCCTTTCTCAAGAGCCTTACTGAAGTGTATTACGAAAGGAATTTCCTTATTATCTCTATCTCCTCATTCATTATCTCTCCAGCTCTTTATCTTTGGAGGCTCTACAGCTTCTATACCCTTCTCCAGAACATCGATTGTTTTTACTGTCAAAGCCTCTATATCGCCTTTCTCAACAAGCTCTACACCAGGACTCTTGCCATAGTAAATCTCTAGTGCTGGTATCCTATAGCCAACAACTGGCGTCTCTAGGTGAAGAGATTCTAGAACTACGTATGAAAATGCATCTACGTGGCTTGGGTAAAGCATGAGCTTTGCCTTAGCAACAATCTCAAATCTCTTCTCCCTAGAAACAAAACCTGTGAACACAACCTTATCCTCAATACCAAGCCTTCTCAAAACTCTCTTAACACGAGCATAAATCCCAGGAGATATCCTACCAGTGAACACAAGCTTTAGGTTAGGGGAGTACCTCGATATGAACTTAAACGCTATTAGTGCTTCTGTAAGACCCTTCTCAGCAACTGGTCTACCACCAAAAACAATATAGTCTTGCTTCTCCTTAACCCTAGCCCTAACATTTCTAATAATTTCGAGATCCTCATCATCGAGGGAAACACCAGGATCAAGACAATACATCTTATCAACACACTCACCACCCATATCAACAGCAACAGCCCTAGAAACACCAACAACAAGATCATAACGCCTCAATATCTTTTCGTAGCGAAACTTAGTCACAGTCGATCTCACTTCGTAACCAATTCTATCCTTGAGCTCCTTCAAAGTAGTAAATTTGTTGTTTTCTTTCGTTAAGTCTCTGTATAGAGTTAAAGCGTTTATGATTCTTTCATGCCTTTTTTGATTGTAAAATGGAGGTAATTGAAGTAAAACAACGCTAGGTATCTCGAAATACTCGGATAGAACACGGCCCGTAACTACAGCGTTCCAGATCTCGCGTAACACCACTACGATGTTATAGTCGTTACTTTCTATCTTACATTCATAATGAACGGGTACTTCAAATCGTATTGGACGCTGTAATCTGAATGAGCTTCTCTTGTAGAACCCTCCAAGCTTGACACCTTCTCTACTCAACTTTTCTAGAGTATTGCTAAGCTCTAAACAAAGTGTCCTATCATACCATATACCCCATGGTAAGAAGAGATACACATTGAAATGCTTTGCATACTCCTTCAATGAACGAATTGCACGAATACCTCCGCCATACATATAACTCGGTATTGACACGACAAGAACGTTGTGAAGTTTATTGGGTATTCTCATAGTCTTTATAGTCTTTAGCTACTATAACATGCAAATACTTTGTCTATAGCACCCTTTGTAAGCTCTTTACAGGAATGCCCTAAGCTCTTCATGATCTGCATAAATTCATTAGTTATTGCTATTTCTGACCTCAATAACAATGAATGGCTTGAACCTTGTGATAGTATTAACAGCTCCTTTTAGCACCTGTATCTCAGCACCTTCAACATCGATCTTTATTGCATCGACGTGCTTTAACCTCAGCTCCTCAACAACGCTATCAAGCCTCTTTAACGGTACTTCAACGAATCCTTGACACTTATCAAATTCCACGATACTAGAAGTGGCTGTCACAAGCTTTTGACATAAAATAGCCTTACCCTCGCTATCACCTAACGCTATGTTCAAAGCTAAAACATTTCTTAAATTATTTAGCTTTACACCCATTAAAAGAGCCTTAAACGCCAAAGGATCAGGCTCTATAGCAATAGCAAGCCCATTCTCACCAACAAGCTTGGCTATAGGGAAAGAGTACCTACCAATATGAGCACCAACATCTATAAATATCGATCCAGGTCTCAGAACATCGAACAACTTGTCAAACACTTCTCGTTCATACTCAGGAACAAGCTCCAATAAATCCGAAACACACGTAAGAACATACCAAATATCATTAACTTTGATAGGTATCCCTAAAGCAAGTCTGTTTGACAACTCCCTAAACACTTTGATCCCTGTCGTATAATACAATGCATTTAATGCTCTTGCCATCAACAATCGAAATTTAGCAATCTTACTTGAGATAACAATAACGCTCATTCCAAGCCCCTCATAACATTTGGAGTAATTGTTTGAGGTTCGCTAAGGTGATCATAGTAATCTCTTTCTTAACATTTTCAACATATTGTAATAACTTATCATAGTTTAGCAATGCATTGATAAGAGCTTCACAAAAATCTGGGTACTTAAAATCTCTGTATGGGTATATCTGTGGAGGTACGAATTCTATGAGAGCTGTTTGCCTAGCGCTAAGTACAGATACTCCTCTCATTATTGCTTCAAATATAGGCATTCCTAAACCTTCTGTTGAAAGAGGATAAATCATTAAATCACTTTGTTCTATTACTCTATCTCTTTCTTCATTAGATACATTGAATCTGAAAACTGTTCTTTTAAGGACTTCCGAACCTAGATACTTATAAATGATGATTTTAACAGCTTCAACAGTATCAGGGGGTCCGCCGCCCATAATGGTTAACTCAAAGTCTTTACCTTGCCTAACGAAATCTTCAAAGCATTTACCGTTACATTCCAAAGATCCTCGTTTAGCATCTTTGCCACTTTAGCAAATATCAAAATCTTATAGGGCATTTTCATACTGTGATCTTTGCTACGAGAAGCTCGTAAATGACTCCATGATATGGGGTACAGAATCAAGCCTTTTTCAAGTTTCAAGTATATGTCTAGATCCAGTGACATGATACGATGAGTATTTAGAGTAACGCGAAACGTAAACCATTGTTATGCGTGATAGTGGAAAGTCAAGAAGCTTTCCAGACCTCATAATTATTAAGAAACGCCATAACAAAGAAGCTTTAGACTCGTAGAGCCCATGAACATCATGATTAACGATAACAATCCTTGCTTTACTTAGAATGCTTAAAGGCATTATGGAGAGAATTGCTAATAATTCAAACCCCTTAACAAATGGAAACACTACCACATACCCTCGAATCACGTAATACAGCACCTTCAAAAGCAATATAAGCGGGTTCATAATAACATCGTACTTCACATCAACGCCAAAACTACGCAATAACGAAATCAATGCAAAAGTATAATTTCTAGGTCCTTCAGATGATAAAGCTAAGCGGGTAATCATAAATATGAACTTTATGCCCCTTCGCGGCATAGTCTCCCTATAAATATGAAAATTCCTAACATATCATTATTAAGCATTTAACTAGTAGCTCAATACTTCTAGTTAATTTTATCTTGGCTAAGTTCTTTGTTTCAAAATAACCGTACGAGGCTAACACATCATTAGATATAGAGTAAAGTAGTAGCAAATGACGTGATAAAATATTGTCAGGGTAAAAGAAGATCGTTGACATTACTCTTAATGAGCGTAACGCAAACTTCTGTAATAAATCCTCTAATGAATTGACTATGTATTGATGAATGCAATATGAAGAGAGGGATTATTATGAGCTCATACAACGCTGTAACAAAGCAATATAAATTGTTACTTCGCACATGATGCAAAATAGCATTAGCATAAAATATTTATAATGAATCTCTCCAAAACCTTTCTTTCCTTAAGTGCTTTAATATAGTTCCTTCGCATTCTTATATTGTCTCTTAAATTTCTTAAATTTTTTAGTAATATATGTATTACGAGTCTTCTCCTCATAGCATAGCCAAAAAGTAAATGCTTTAGTAAAATTATAGCGTTCATCAATAATGCACTTAATAGGAATTTGCCATAGAAATACCTTATTATTGTATAGATACGATTGCGAGTATGGAAATAGAATATTATAGGCCTAAAACCAGCCAATTTTGTGACCGTACCTCCAACCATATGTACAAAACTTGTATTTTTGCAACCTAGAATCTTGAAACCCAATGCATGAAATCTAAAAGTAAGATCCGCTTCATCAACGTATAGGAAGTAATCTGGAGAGAACCCTCCGACAGCTTCAAAAAGGCGTCTTCGGACTAATAATGCAGCACCAGAAGCATGCAGCACTTCAATACATTGCCTAAGCTTTAGGTCCTTCTCTAATAATACCTCGTGGTAGTAACCAGCAGAATTCATGAAGAACCCTATAAGTTTCTCTCCTGAAGATTTAACTTCAAGTCCTTGAATAGCGCCTACTGTAGGATTCTGCTCCATTACCTCAACAAGCACCTTAATATAGTTTTGCGATAAAATTGCATCAGGATTCTGAAACAGAATGTATTTCGCTTCAGGATCAACAAATTTAGATGCGAGATTGTTTCCAAGACAAAAACCATAATTCTTGTCAAACCTAATAACCTTCACACGAGCACCATATTTGCTTTTGATGTACTCATATGTATCATCTTGCGAACCATTATCCGCTATAATAACCTCTACATTAGGATAATCTTGAGATAGTGCAGACATAATAGCCTCGTCAAGAATCCTTCCTAACGTAGACTTAGAATTATAAGTCAAGATTATAATCGAAACCTTGGGTTTCATCTTAACACCTTTACATTCATAGATCTTCTTCGTCATAAGTAAATAATTATGCATTTAGGAAAATCTATGTTATCAACATTATATTATACCTTATCATGACATAATCTCTTAAACCTCACTGTCTTAGTAAACGAGACTGGGCCACCAATGAGACTCGTTAAATATACCAGGAACTCCCATCTACGTTTAAGTAAATGCGATAGAAAGCAAATTGCTGTTGAAATCATATATACGTGAAAGGGTATACCATAAAAGATTCCATTGTAGCTACATAGTATTGGCTTTTGCATGCATCGTCAAGCGTTACCGTATCCTTTATTTTCATAACACTTCAAACCATTCTTTTATCGTAGAGAGGCTTAACCATGATATAGAGTATCAGCGCTAAAGCTCTTAGTATCCTACTTAATAGAATTGCAGGACCTGCAAGAATCCTTAGTAGTAGGCTAGTGTTTTGAGGATATACCACCAATGAATATAGTAATGACAAGAATGTTATTGTAAATAGCGGTAGCAATGTCATTGTGATTGAATGTAGACCTAATATCGTTAGTACAAAAGGCGTAAGCATATACATCACATATTCTAATTTGTACTTTAGCGACGCAACCTTAAGGACTTCATAAAGTGCATATGCTTTCCTAAGACTAATATATGAAGCAAAATGCTTCAATGTTTGCTTAACTAATTTCAGCTTTGAGCTTTTAGAGCAATTACTTCTTATAGGCACGAATTTGATATGAAGTAAAGGTTCTCTGCCGTCTATCAATACCTTGTATCCATGTCTGCGGATCCTCATAACATACTCCAAATCCTCGTATATTGTCTTCGGATACCCCAGCTTTTCATTGAAAAACCCAACCCTCTCAAAAACCATCCACTTAATAAGTAGTGCACCAGTGCCCGCAGGACCTTCGGCTATCTTGCCTAAGTACCTATACCACATAACTTTCTCAAATAGCGAAGGATTAGACGTTAAATATAGCCCTCCTACAGCACCTATTCTTGGATTACTTTCAGCTAATTCAATTAGTTTAGTAAGTGTAGTGGGATTCAATACGACATCGCTATCCAAGAACATTAAGTAAGAGCCTGGTAAAGCTTTTTTAATACCTTCATTACGTGCTTTCGATGTAGTTTCTCTTTGGCTTAATCTGACAACTTCTATAGAATGAAATTTCTCCTCATACTTTTGCTTGAAATCCATAGCTATCTGCAGACTTGCATCGATGGAAGAGGCATCAATAATAACAATCCTTATATATCTATGGGGATATTCAAGCCTTAAGAGGGAATCTAAAACTATAGGTAGGGTTTTCTCAGAGTTATAGACAGGTATAATAATTGTTACATACCTATGTTCCAGCATTTGCACACACCTTTAGCAATATTAACCTATTTATTGCATCTCGTTGTTTGTAAGCATGTAGGCGTCCTATAATGAAACCTAGACGCCTATAGATATATACTAAGGATATGAGGGATGCAATAAGAGGATTGCATAGGTGTAGTGCATTCATTGATATTGCTATTAAGGAAACAATATGATTGATTACATTTCGAGAATTTCTAGACTTCATTACAAGGTCTTCTATTCCAAATTTAGTTGCACTACTTACATTATTGAGAATTATATACATTACAGTTTTCCCATATTCCCATGTTACTGCTTGTCTAAACCATGCTCTAAGGCTATCTCTTGTGAAGCTGTACAGTGTTGAATTAAATGATCTCATTTTATAACCATTGCTAATAAGTTTCAGGAATACATCAACATCTTCTGCTGCAATCAAATATGGGTTAAACCCCCCAACTTTACATAGTGCTTCAATATTACAGAAGGTCCCTTGCATAGCCGTGTAAGGTAATATTCCCTGTATAGAACCTTTTAATCGCTCGCTCAACAACCTTTTTGCTATAGTAAAAAATTTACTACTTTGATCTGCTAAGGCTTTACCATAGCAAATTATTAGCCTTGAAGCAAAGTTTCTCTTCCTAGGAACAGAAATAACTCTTTGAGGATACAATACTACAATGTTTTTGTCGCTTGCTTTCTCTACTTCATTAATAGCTTTTAACACATAATCTTGCGCTAAGAAGTTATCGCTATCTATCCAAAGGATCCAGTCTCCCTGTGCTTCCTTTAAAGCAAGGCTTCTTGCATAGCCTATGCCAACACGTTCCTGAACAATTATATGCCTAATGAACTGGTTTCGGAACTTTTCTTTAAGTTTCTGAATCTCTTTAGCAACAATGTTGAGTGTATTATCCTTGGAGTAACCATCAACAACTACTAGTTCGAAAGCTACATTATCTGGAATTTTCTGTCTATAGATGGATCTTAGTGCAAATCTTACAGTGCTTTCAGAATTCTTCGTGAGAAGGGCTATGGTCAACAACATTGGCTACACCTTAAAGACAATTTCATTTGCGAAATTGATTACAATGTTATAATTTGATATGGATATGCTAGGGTTGCTTGGATCAACCACATTAATGATAACTATTGGTACATCTCCTATTGCGTATCCATATATGTATAGCATCTTATACAAAGCGTCACTGAATCTGTTGTAAATCATTATTATACGTTCCCCATAAGTTGTTAACCTTTCAAAACGTAGAGAATACTTTGAGAAAAGCATTAAATCATTAAAGACCTTAACATCATTCACTAAATTAATGATAATGTTTGCTTTCACTATATCACTTTGGGTTGCTGACATAGCAAGCACTTCCTCTGGTATGCCCCTAGACTTTAAATGGTATAAAGGCGATATTTCTGGATCTCTTGTAGCTAGGAAGGAGCTGGAAACGAGGATAAGCACAATTATTAAGGCTAAAGTTCTTTTTCTAGAGTTGATAACTCTTCCAACAGCTTCAGCAGCTAAAGGTATAAAAAACGAAAAAGCAACATAGAAGCCTCTATATAGCTGTGTTGAAACAGTAGTAAGTGTTACTAGGAGATAGCCTAGACCAATGAATAGAGCTCCAATAACAAATAACGTCAACATGATTATATCTATGCGATTCTTTAACATGTTATAAATTATGTTTGCTGTTGCTAGTGAGGCTGTGAAAGCCCATAGAAACGCTTGATAAAAAGGTGTACCGCCGTAATCATACAATGAGAGTTTAAATCCTATGCTTTCCTCCTCAGTAAACAAGGTTAACAGCTTAGTTATTAAAGCATTGACGCTGCCATAACCCAAGCTAAACACGTACTTAGCATACAACTCTTCATAAGCTACCCTAAAAATTCCAAGAGCAAGAAAAACTATGACAACAATCTTCATAATTGGCTGAATCTTTAAGTTCATTTCCTTTCTTTCAAATACAAGCTTTAGTAGGACTTGCATTAATGGAAATACCATTGCGACATAGGCTGATGCATGAGTCAATATTGCTGCAACGTAGAGCAGTACTATCGGTATGAAATCCACTATTTTTGGTTTTTCTACTGTTTTCAAAAGTATTGCTATGCTTAAGATCCACATAATGGTTGCAGGAACCTGATAGGCATGGCTTGTTACTACAAGGTATGGCGTTAAAGCGGCAATTATAATTGCGAGTATTGCAGTATTATAGCTTGAGGCGGTTCTTAGTGTTAAGCTGTATACTGCTAAGTCAAATGCAAGCACAGTAATTAGTAGCATTATGTACGTTACAAACCAGCTAAACCAAGGAATGCCTGTAATGTAGGAAAGTGCTGCACGAAGAAAAGCCATTGTTGGGAAGAGATTGTACGAGGGATTGTGTGCTAGTTCGGGAATCCACTTACCGTACATAATCATGGTTCTAGTCATGTGAATACCTTCGGTTATAGATAGTAAATCGGGAGGCATTGTAATGCCTAACAATAGCATGTGCCAAAGCAACACTATGGTAAACATTAGTTTAGGTACGGGCTCCATTACCAGTAGCGGTACTATTATTGCAGGTACTATAGTAATAATGATGGTTTGGAAGATACGATTAATCCTACCTAGGAGTAGCAAGATATTACTAACTATAAGGATTGTGTAGAGAAGGATCGTTATAGACGAAGCTTTCTTAGGAGTACTAAGTCTCGTGTTTTTATGGTTTTTCTTCGAGGCTATGAGAAGTAAAAGGAACAGCAAGGTCTGAACGGCAAAGAATACTGGGATTGCCCTGCTGAATGTCAGTGTTATCATTGCTAAGCAACCTCAATATATAGATCCACTAATCTCTTTGCCACTTCACTCCATGTATATGGTCTTTCAACAATTTTAAACATGTCAATGTTTTTAAGTGCATATGTTATTCCCTTTGCTAAGCTGTCAACATCAGCGTTTACAACTATTCCTTCAACCATGTTCTTCACTCTATATGGTAAAGCTCCATAGTTTGTTACAACTAATGGTTTTCCTCGCGCCATTACTTCATCAATTATTAGGGAGTAATTCTCTCCTGCATGTTTTGAGGGAAGGACAACTAGTTCTGACGCATCTATAAGCCCTATCTTATCTTCCTCTGGTATGTAGCCCAAGTACATGATCTTGTTGTCTATACCAAGCTTTTTTGCTACGTTTAGGCATTTCCTAAGGTATTTCTCATTTCCTTTGCCGGCTACAACAAGCTTGAGGTCAGGTTCTGTCTTTATAACTTTTGCGAATGCTTTTATTAGTAGGTCTACACCTTTTGTTGGGTGTATCCTGCCTATGTATGAAATGATTCTTCCATCTACATTGTACTTGTTTCTGAAATACTTTGCCATGTTAGGTAATTCAAAGTATATCTCGTCTACTCCATGAGGAATTACGAAGGAGTCTAGACCATACCTAGCCTTAAGCAGTTCTTTTTCAAACTCATTAGTTGTGAAAGCTAAGTCCACTATCTCTGCAAGTCTCTTTGTAAGAGTTTTCTGATACTGAAAGCCTAGCATCCTAAACAATGGATTGTAATGGTGTTGCAAATAATCCACGCCAATAAAGTACATGCCCACAGGTTTTCCAAGATTCTTAGCCTCCTTAACCATTCTATATGCAAAGTAGTATGTGTGACCCCAACCAATAACTATATCAGCACTTTTCAAAACATCTTTAGGTATTTCCCTTGGAACTATGAGGTAAGGATAGGGATTCTTCCAAGACTTTACCCTAATAACTGTAATGAGATCCTTTTCAACCTTAGGCCTATCCTCAGCATAAGCATCAGAAGTAACAACTGTGACCTCATGACCTAGTTTAGCCTGCTCCTCAGCAACCTTCTGAACAGCTATCTCAAGACCACCAACAAATGGAAAGAAAAGTGTAGAAATATAAACTAATTTCATGATATTGTTCCTATCTTCTTCTGATACAATATATTGTTCCAAGGCTTAAAATTCATAAAGCACTAGCAACAACTTTACACCTGTAGTTATGAGATAGCTTTAATAGCAATTTTATAGGATTTCCATGATACTCAAATATTATTTCCTTAAACTTTAATAAATCTTCATAACTATTCAAAATAATATCATGTTCGCAACCCTCGCAATCCATCTTCAGGACAGCGTCATGAAGATTATACTTAGCAGTAAGCTCTTTCAGTGTTATTGCAGGAATACTTCTTCGACACTCCTCTAATCCAAATCCGTAGTAGCTATGCCATGTATGCTCAATATTAATCTTTTCATTAATACATACCTTCCCTTGTCTACTAGCTAAAGCTGCATTTATAGGTATAATTCTGTCCTGAAGGTTATTGAGCTTTATATTTTCGATCATCACATTAAAGGCTTCCGGATGAGGTTCTAAAGCAATGATACTTTTAGCACCCTTTAAAGCAAAATATTGGGGTGTATCACCAACAAAACTACCGATATCCACAACAATCTTATCCTTTACATATACAGATCCATAAACATTGAGATCGAAGGTCTCCAGTATCAGGTTATGCATAAATCTAAACTTAACCCCATCCTTCCACCAACAATTACAATCAGCATCATATCTCCAACCAAGTACCAAAGCCAAGAGCTCTGGTTGTGAAAACAGTTTGTTTATGTCTCCGGCCTCTACATCATTTATGTATATTTTCCCCTCAATACATTTCATAGATTTAAAGGCTCCTCTTACGAAGTATCTAACAATATCATTGAGTACCTTAGCGTTTAACTCAATAATACAATTATTGATCCCAGCTTTAAGTCTTGCATTATGACCTAGCTCAATAAGAACTTTGTTGAATAGTAATGAAAAAGCGTTATTAAATATAAAGCGACTGTATAAAGCTATCTTAATGTTTTTTATTAATACCTTCAATAGTGAAAGTATTGAATATAAGAAATTGAATACGAAATGAAGCTGTGCTTGCAAATACTCATATATAGAATAGAACCTTCTTGCTCTAGGCATTTTTATCTCATCTTTAAGGATTCCAATAATTTTAGCATTTTTAGTTCTTCTCCTGCTTTTTCCAGGCGATCTCTTTTGTCCGTAGGTTCCTAATGGTTGCTGTGATTAGGTATGCTTGTGTTGCTATCCAGGTTCTATATGGCTTGAATAAGAGTAGTGCTATCCCTGTTACTAGTAATATTATTGCTGTTGCTGTGCGTGTCAATGCTTTGTAGAGCAGGATTGTTGTTGCTAGTGGGAGTAGCCATGGGTTTGCTAGGTGTAGCCATGTCTCTGCCAGTAGGATTGGCTTGAATTCTCTAGGTGCTTTTGGCAGTAGTTTTAGTGTTTTTGTGAAGTGCTGTATTAGGTGTTGGGCTCTTCTGATTCTCCACATGTGGTACCCTTTTCCAGGGACGGGCTCTGCGCATGCTGTGTTGTCTACTGCTATTGCTCTGTAGCCCTTCAATGCTATGAGTGTTGCTGTGTGGCTATCGTCTGAGCCTATATCTGTTGGGAAGCCGCCTAGTTGCACCAATAAGTCTTTTCTGAATGCTGCTAGCTCTCCGTGGAAAACTGGTGTTGAGTGTTTCTTGCTCTCGCCAAGCCTAACAACGTTGTAGTAATCCCTGTAGCCCTTCTCAATACCTGCAAAACCCTCTCCAACTGGTTGCTTAATGCATGTAACTGCACCTACACGGGGGTCGCTAAACCATGACAAGGTGTTTGCCAGGGTATCTCTAGATATCCACAGGGAGTCTGCGTCGGTAACAACAACTATTTCGCCAGATGCAAACCTGAGAGCATTGTTCAAGGCAAATGCTTTCCCCCTCCTAACACCCTCCTCGATAAGCACGACCTTGAGGTCCCTGTGGCTCTCCATCCACTCCCTAACAATGCTTGGCGTACCATCGCTGCTTGCAGAATCAACAACAATGATCTCCATAAGCTCCTTTGGGTAGTCCTGAGAAGCAATATTATCTAGCTTCCTCTTGATCAAGCTAGCCTCGTTATAGGTTGGAACAACAATTGTTACTCTAGGTCTATAGCTAGGGTTTCTCCTCAGATCCCAAGGCTTGTTAAGCCACTTGCTCCTGAGGTACAGATAGTATAGCAGTGGGGAGCCGAAGTGGATAAGTGCAAGGATTAGCGTTAACAGTATTAATGCGTCTACCAAGCTATCAACGCTCAATAGCTATTTACGTATTTCTAAACGCTATGCAGTTGTGTAGCAATTCTGTGCATGGGTTGCGCTTTAAGCTTAAGGAGCTTCCCCTGAACCACACCAACACCTGAGCAATCCTTGGCTATCGCGAGCCTGAAGCACCAAAACCTATCTGGGCAAGGATTAGCATCTGCTATGCGAAAAGAGCTATAGCAATATCTATGCTGTGGATGCTTCTTGCAGTGCTTTTCTAACTGCTTCTCTGTGTAGTGGTGTTTGCCATGCTATGTGTTTGCCTATGCCTAGCTCCAAGTCTTTCTGTGGTGGCTGGTCTACCCATAGTTCTGGGTCTCGATATGTTATAGAGTCTATTATGAGGTTAAGCTCTATGAGCTTGTTTATAAGTGGTAGCTTCTCCTTTGCCAGCAGTGTATCGGGATTCTCAACAGCCTCCATTAGCCACTTCCTCTCCTCAGCACTAAGTGTATGAATGAACGCACCTAGTCTTTTAGAGGTTATAATGTTCTTGATCGCCTTGTCTATGTCCCACCTCACCATATATAGGCTTGCAAGTGCTCCCGGGTTTCCACCAGTAAGCCTCCAAACATCATCAAAGCTCGGCTTTGGACCAGGAATCCTCTCATACAACTCTTCAAAGCCTTCTCTAGACATGTTCCACATGGGCATCATCCATGCCCATCTATGCCTACCAATCTCAAACCTTGACAAACCCTCGCTAGTAACAACAATAATCACAATGTTTTCATAGCTGTACTGGGGATACTCAATCATGTTTAGAAGCCCCTTGAC